>OQVR01000853.1_pt1 | contig 13636 bp, 14 predicted proteins | sample 1691521 | NCBI WGS metagenome assembly OQVR01 (sample SAMN03418256, study PRJEB22391) | human gut metagenome | biome: human-gut; feature: organic feature; material: feces | host: Homo sapiens | place: Tanzania | collected 2013-01
TTGCAAAAACCGTCAGCGCTTTCAGCGGCGCATCGGTAATCAAATACTCATCTTTTGACATTATCTTACTCTTTCCTCCATCCGAACCAATTTTATATCTTCTAAATGCAAGCTATAAGTTACGTTATGTAACAATTATAGCTAGCTATAACAGTCAAGTCAAGCTTCTGTTTACTTTTAGTAATATAAATGATATGATATCCAGGAAAACTACTATCCGCAGGATATTATTTTACAGGAGGGAACTTATGTACCTGGACGGTTTAGATGAGCTGGATCAGAAGATTATCCGGCTGCTTATAGAAAATGCACGTATCTCTTACTCTGATATCGGTAAAGAAACCGGCATTTCCAGAGTTGCAGTAAAAGCCCGGATTCAGGCATTGGAGAAAAAGGGGGGAATTGAAGAATATACAACTATAATTAACCCTCAAAAAATCAGTGGTGCTGTATCATGCTATTTTGAAATTGAAACAAAACCGGAGTACCTGCCGCAGGTAACAGATATATTGTACAAAAATGATACGGTCACTCAGATTTACCGTGTCACAGGAAGAGACAGGCTTCATGTACATGCTGTTGCTTCATCAAATGATGAAATGGAACACTTTCTGTACAATGTCATTGATACACTGCCTGGCATTATCAGCTGCAGTTGCAATATGATCTTATCACGCATTAAAGATATTAAAGGATTACGGCTATAAAAGTCAGAAGCTGCAACCAACCTTGATCCATACAGTCATGTCACCCTGCCAAAATGAATTAAATATAATTCATCCCTCGGGCAATTCCGCAACTTTGCAGAAAAGGCATCTGAATCTTTCTCCATGCAAGCAAGAAATTGCTCGTTCATACGACCGATACTCTCCGAGAGCAGGTCTGACATCGTTTCATAGTGCAGGTAGAAGGTGGAACGATTGACCCCTGCTACTTCACAGATTTCTTTGACTGTAATATACTCAAAATCCTTTTTTGCCAGAAGTGTCAGAAAGGCTTCGTCCATTCTGGCTGCAGTAGCAAAATATCTGCTTTCTGATTTATTCAATCGTTCTCACCTTCTTTCGTGTTGTTGTTTACTTTTCGCTGATTTCTTTTGCCAATTCCATGATTTCAAAAGCGTATTTCTGCTTGCCCTGAGCCAGCAATTTTTTGTAGATGGGGTAATTAACGCCCATACCCATCAGCCCGATAATGCCGACAATTACGCCGAGAACAAACATAGCAGCACTACCACTACCGATAACCTTCATGGAAAGGCACATTCCAACACCGGCTACCAGCGCAGTGATAATGCCGAAGGTGTAGGTAAAAACGGTTGCAGGAAGCTTGGCTTTTGTATCCAGCTTACGAAGAGCGACCACCTTGGTGGTGTCCTTGGGTGCATATTCGTTTGCGAGTTGTTCTGCATAGATTTTATCTGTATTCATGGCTTGTTGCCTCCTTCATTTGATGGTTCTATGATACCAGCAAAGAACGAGCAACGGAACAACACTGACGGCAGTTTGTGTTGAGTTCAAGAATTGTGCAAATCCCGATTTATCAAATTGAACAGGGATGTTCAGTTCCGCTCGAATCCAAGATAACGGGTCCCCTGAAAACTCAGCTTGCCGATGTCGCCCTCCACAAGCATCCCGTAATCCGAACCACTTACGGTAAGTTCCATGCGGTCGCCGCTCTCTACCTGAAAGGTTACATAATAAGTCGTGAACGTATGCATCATCGTATTATCCGTGTGATGATGTGAAACTTCCGTACGCTTTGCCACCACCTTTGCCGGAACGGTAAGCCGCGGCGAATGGTTATTTTGGTTCCAGGTACGGATATTTCTGATAAAGGTATACAGAATCATGCCCAAAACCACAAGGAACAGGATGGGAAACAGAATGCTGAACAACAGATCAAATCCAGCGTAAAACATCTTACTCCTCCAAAATTTCTTCCAGCAGGTTCTTTACATCCTCCAGAAAGGATTCTTCTCCGATGGTATTCACCTTAAAAAACACTGCCTGACTTCCTCCTGCCGTAATCGCAGACAGCCGGATGGGGCTGTCTCCATTCTGGAACATGGTCAGCGTCAGGCTCAGGCGGTTGCCGCCCATCATGCTGTACCGCTCAAACACCCGGACACTGCACCGGGCATCGCCCTCTTTGAAGTCACTGCCCGCTTCCAGATTGGCCGACCAGCTGCTGTCCGGAATTTCCTGTTCCAGTTTCCGAAGCAGTTTGTCAAAATTCTTGTTTCGGATGGTCTTTTCAAAGATTGCCATAATGGTTCCTCCGTTATGCCAACGAAATTCGGTTTCTTTGTCCGGAATACGAGCGAACCCGCCGAAAAATTGCAGAGAAGCCTCTCTCAATAACCGAAAGCCAATGCGCCGCCGTCCACGGCAAAATCCTGTCCGGTGATGTAAGCGGCACCATCGCCCACCAGAAATTCGGCCATCTTACCCAAGTCGCGGGTGTCACCGTAGGCGTGCAGTGGCATCCGGTTCAGAATTTTCTGCTCCCGGGCAGCGTCCACCACCTGCTCGTTCATTTTGCTGCGGAACCACCCCGGCGCAATGCTGTTGACGGTGATGTTGTCCTGCGCCCACTCCACGGCCAGAGCGCGGGTCATCGCCAGCACAGCGCCCTTGCTGGCACAGTACGGCACCACCTCGCTGAAGCCCAGATGGGCGCTCATGCTGGTGATGTTGATGATGCGACCCTTGTCCGCACTTTTCTTCAGATAGGGGTAGCAAATCACACTCATCTGGAACAGGTATTTGACGTTCACATTCATGATGTTGTCAAACTGCTCCATGGGGAAGTCCTCGGCCCGGCATTTATAGCTGACGCCTGCGTTGTTTACCAGAAAATCCAGACAGCCGTTATGCTTTGCGGCCAGCTCCGCCACCAGTGTTTTCATAGCTTCTGCATTGCCGATGTCACCCCGCAGATGGACAACGCCCGGTGCACTTTCGCCTACACCCTCTTTGGGCCTGCCGGTGCGGCTGATGACATAAACTGTCGCGCCGGCCTGAGCCAGCACATTTGCGATCTGGAAACCGATCCCGCTGCTGCCGCCGGTGACGATACCGGCCTTTCCCTTCAAACCTGCCATAAAAAGCACCTCTCATCTTTTATCTGCGACCTGAAAGCTGTCAGCTTCAGTATATCATACCTTTGCAGAATGCGAAAGCTCTTATGTACGCCGCCCGCAGGCGGCAAAAATCAGTTCATTGGAAATTCCAGCCCTGCAAACTCGGCATCCGTCAGCCGTTTCAGCTTTTCAATGACCTGCTCTGACAGTTCCCGCAGGGCAGTTTCATCCGGCATCAGGTAGCACTGCATCAGCCGCAGCTCCCGCACCAGCCCCTGCCGGGTGCCGGTATTGTAGAGCATCATCAGCATCAGCTCATCATGGTTAAATTGCATGGTCATCCCTCCCCTTCCGGCACTTTGTGGGATTGCATTCCGGCATATCGCATTTCGCCTTGAGTTGGCTCAGCACCGAAGATCGTTCCTGCTTATCCTGAAAACCAGATAATTCCCGGAAGCCGATGCTGTCAACGTAATGTGCCGATATTTTTCCGGCCTGATTCAGCAGGATAACATCGCTGACAGACAGGCTGTGGCCATGATAATCCATGGGCTGAGCACAGTTGAATTTCTGATACAGCTGCTCCAACAGTTCCGGTTGAGGAACGCTGCGCTTTCCGGTCGGAAGATTGCCACGGTAGAGAATCTCGTAATTTTCAATAGACGGAGCAATGTTCTGCTTTTCCAGATAACGCATGGATGCAAAGCGGAGCGCAGGGTCTGCATCCCGCTTCAGCTGCATAAGCAGATAGCAATCCTGCCCGCTTTGCCGGAACTGCTTCATCCGATATGACTGTATTTCTTCTCGGTCCGCAAGTTTTTGCGCAAATTCCTCCGGGCTGAGAGAGATGCAGGCATTTTTCCCAAGATTGTGGGTGTACATGATTTCATCCCGCACTTCCTCGATCATCAGTTCGGGCGCATCCAATTTTCCGCGTTCCAGCAGAGAACAATCCCCCTGATAGAGGGCATAAACGGCTTCGTTGTCCTTGATTACGGCGTCATCTTTCATCAGCAGCCCCCGTTCTCAAATTCCAGAGAAAACTTGCTGCGGCCATCGGATTCGGCAGACAGCAGAACCGTTGCATTGTAGGTCTTGCCCTTGGCACTCTTGCAGTCCTTCAGGCGCACCCGGCCATCCCGCAGCAGCTTGTCCACCACGCGGCCATCCAGATGCTTACCCAGCCGCTTGAAGTAGGCATTGTCCTTCCAGAGCGCAAAGCGGCACTCGCGGTTCTCACAGAACCAGCCCTTTTCCCGCTCCACAACATTCGTGCCGCAGTTCGGGCAGGCACCAATCACTTTGTTTTTCATAAGCGCATTTGCTCCTTTCACTGCCTCGGTGGTATTCACCAGCGAGGAAACCATTTCTTTGATCTCTGTCATAAATTCTTCCGGCTCCATTTCACCGCGTTCGATGCGCAGCAGCTTGTTTTCCCAGTCTGCAGTCATTTCAGGCGACTGAATCTGTTCCGGCATAACAGTAACAAGAGCCCTGCCCTTTTCCGTAGGCAGCAAAATCTTGCTTTTCCGGTCGCCTTTGCGCTCCAGAAAGCCTTTCTGTACCAGTTTTTCAATGGTTGCTGCTCTGGTAGCCGGGGTACCGATTCCGGTTCGTTCCACATCGTCTTCCATGCTGCCTGCACCGGCAGATTGCATCGCCGAAAGCAGAAGGTCCTCGTTGTAGTGCTTCGGCGGGGAGGTCTGCCCCTCTTTCAGCTCTGCACCGGCAATGCTGCACCGGCTCTGCCTTTGCACATCCGGCAAGGCCGCAGGTTCTTTCTTTTTGCTCAGCAAATCACCCAGCACTTTGCGCTCAATGCTTTTCCAGCCTTCGTCCAACACCACCTTGCCTTTTGCCGAAAATTCTTCCCCGGCGCAGATCGTGGTCAGAACGGTTTCTGCATAGCGGTACGGCTCTCCCACGGCACAGAGCAGCCGTGCCGCAATCAGCCGCAGGATGCTCATTTCACCGGCAGGCAGTGCAGAAAGGTCCGCCCTTGCCACACTTGCCGTAGGCAGCAGCGCGTGGTGGTCCGTGACCTTGCTTCCGTTGATTACCTGCTGCACATGAACCAGAAGTTCTTCTTCTGCGCCAAAAATCGCAGCCGTTCCGGATGCAAGGCCCGGCAGCGATTCTGCCATATCCTCCGTCAAAAATTGGCTGTCTGTGCGGGGATAGGTAATCAATCTTTTTTCGTACAGGCTCTGCGCATAGTTCAAGGTCTGCTGCGCCGTAAACCCCAGCAAGCGATTGGCGTCCCGCTGCAGCGTAGTGAGATCATAAAGCTGCGGCGGCTTTTCGGATTTTTCTTTGCGTTCTACATCCTGTACCACAGCACAGGCCTCCTTTCGACAGGAAGTGAGCAGAGCTTCGGCATCTGCTTTCTGCGAAAACCGCTTGCTGGATGCGGTACCGCCGCCCGCAAATGCAAGGACAACGGTGTAGAACTTTTCCGGGGTAAATGCTGCAATTTCTGCCTCCCGCACCACCGTCATGGCAAGCACCGGGGTCATAACCCGACCAACCGCCAGTGGCCGACCATACAGGCATGAAAAAAGCCGGGACGCGTTGATGCCGACTATCCAGTCGGCGCGTTCCCGGCAGAGTGCTGCATTGTACAGCGCATCGTATTCAGTTGACGGTTTCAGGTTAGCAAAACCCTCTCGGATTACAGATTCCTCCATGCTGGACAGCCACAGGCGGAAAACAGGCTTTTTGCACCCGGTCTGCTGGTAAACCAGCCGAAAAATCAGTTCGCCCTCACGCCCTGCGTCGGTTGCGGCGGTCACACTGTCTACATCCGGGCGGTTCATCAGCTCTTTCAGGATACCAAACTGCTTTTTGGTGGACGCAGACACAAGGTACAGCCACCTTTCCGGCAGGATGGGCAGGTCGGCCACGCTCCACTTGACATACTTTTCATCGTACACGTTGGGCGGAGCAAGTTCCACCAGATGCCCGATGCACCAGCTGACCAGATAGCCGTTACCCTCCCAGTAGCCATCCTGACGATTGGTCGCACCGAGAACTTTTGCATAAGCAGCCCCGACCGATGGCTTTTCTGCGATTACTAAGAGATAAGACAATAAGCATCAACTCCTAACTTTTTATAATGCGGTTAAAACACCCAGATGTACTTGAAAAAGACAAAATTTTCGGCTAAAATGGAATTATAAGAAAAATCAGCCGAAATCGGAAGCAGGTGATCAATATGAGTTACATTACAAGAAGTCTTGAGAAAGTTGTGCAGCAGGTCACGCAGGAATATCCGGTTGTGCTTGTGACCGGCCCCCGGCAGGTAGGAAAAACGACTATGCTGCAAAAGCTCATGGAAGGAACTTCCCGTGGATATGTTTCACTGGACGATTTGAACGAGCGGGCACTCGCAAAAAATGATCCGGAATTGTTTTTGCAGCTGCATAAGCCGCCGGTTCTGATTGATGAGGTCCAATATGCACCGGAACTATTTACCTATATCAAAGTCTATGCAGACACTCACCATGAACCGGGTGCTTTTTGGCTGACCGGTTCGCAAGTGTTCAAGCTGATGCACGGGGTACAGGAATCCCTTGCCGGTCGTGTTGCCGTACTTTCCATGACCTCTCTTTCTCAATCGGAGCTGAACGGTGTAGATACCGAGCCATTCCGTGTAGATTTGGACGCTCTGCTGAAACGAGAGGAAAAAGCTTTGCCCGCAGATACCAAAGGTATCTTTGAGCGTATCTATCAGGGCTCCATGCCCGCTATTGCAAGCGAAAAAAATACCAATAGCCAGATTTTTTACAGCAGCTACCTTTCTACCTATATTGAACGTGACGTAAAAGAGCTTTCGGCCGCCATCGATGCACTGAAATTTCTGCGTTTCATGACGGCGGTTGCGGCGCGCTGCTCCCAGATGCTGAATGTTGCCGAAATTGCACAGGATGCGGACATCAATCAGAAGCAGGCAAAAGATTGGCTGCACATTCTGGAAACGCTGGGCATCATCTTCTATCTGCATCCCTATTCCAATAACCTTCTGAAGCGTTTGGTAAAAACCCCAAAGCTCTATTTTTATGATACGGGATTGGTCTGCTATCTGACCAAGTGGAGCAGTGCAGAAGTTCTGGAGTATGGTGCCATGAACGGTGCAATCCTCGAAAACTATGTTGTTTCCGAAATTGCGAAGACCTATCTGAATACCGGCAGAGAGCCGTTTTTGTACTACTACCGCGACAAAGATGCAAAAGAGATTGACATTGTTCTGGAGCAGGATGGTGTTTTGAATCCCATCGAAATCAAAAAGACCTCGAATCCTGGCACTGAGTTGACGAAAGTGTTCTCTTTGCTGGACAAAGCATCCGTCCCACGAGGGAAGGGCGCTATCGTCTGCATGAAGCCAAAAGTCGGCATCATAGATCGAGATAACTATATCGTCCCGATTTGGATTATCTGAATTTCAATATGTAAGGCGGCAAACGCCGCCAATAGAATTATTCTTCTGCGTTATCCTCCTCGCCGGGTTCCTCCGGCTCATCCTCCATCGGAATTTCAAAATCGCCCTTGTCCTCGGTGTAATCGGCATCGGGGTCAAGGGCTTCTTTTTCGGCCTGCTTTTTCTGTTTCTGCTTCATAAAGGCATAGATGCCGCCGCCCGCCGTCAAGCCGACCAATGCCAGCACACCCAAAAAGGCGGCTGCATACTTTGTAATTTTGTTTTCTTTCGGCTGCTCAGCACCGGATGCGGCTGCTTCTTCCGCTGCCTTTTTTGCTTCTTCCTCGGCCAGCTTCCGTTCCAGTTCGGCCTGCGCCACAGCTTCTTTTTCAGCAGTATAAGCTTCGGCATCCTCTTCTTCCATCAGGGTCAGAAGGTCGGCTTCATCCACCAGATTCATGAAGTGGACGGTCTGCTGTCCCTTGGCATTACGGTCAATGACCAAGTAGAATGTCGCACCCGACTTGCTGACAAGCGTAATGAACTGCTGCCCGCTGCCATCGGAATAGTTGGTGTGGTAATCGTCCACCAGTGACAGATTGCCCTCCGGGGTCAGTGCGCCCGTTTCCTCATCCGTGATGGTAACGGCGTCTTCTTCCTTCACGATTTCCGGCAGAACAGGCTCCTCCACCGGGGCGGTATCACCCTCATAGGCGAAAGCGGGAGCGGCCATACCGATGCACAGCACCGCCGACAGCAGCAGTGCACCAAACTTCTTAAACTTCATCTTCATTTTCCTCCTTCTCAAACGAAGCTCCCACCGCTTCCAGTGCAGCCGGGTTCGGGGTAGTGTTGGCCGACTGCCGCAGCAGAGCGGCAAGCTGTTCCGGGGTCACATTGGCCGTGCGTACCATGCTGCTGACCTCGGCAGCTTCTTCCTCCTGAATCCGCCGCTCCAGAACTGCAATGCGGTTGTTCAGCTTGATGCGGCGTTCCTGCTCCTTTTTGAGCGTTGCCCGCAGCTTATCCAGTTTTTCACTCATCGTAAACCCTCCGTTTCATTTTGAAAGCCGCCCGAATCCGGCAAGATACTGCTGCCAGTAGGACGAATGAATGTTCGCATACTTGATGGGATTTCCAGCCGATACCATCATGCCGTTTCCAAGGTAGATTCCGCAATGGCTCATCCCCGGCGTATCATAGGTTCCTTTGAAGAAAACCAAATCGCCTGGTTTTGCTTCTACTTCGGAAATATGCCGGCTTTTCTGCCAAAGTCCATTGGCGGTGGTACGCCCCACGTCATAACCATTCTGGTTGTAGACCCAGCAGACGTATCCGGAACAGTCAAAGCCAGTTTCGGGAGAACTGCCGCCCCACACATAGGGTGTTCCGACATATTTCTTGGCTTCCTCATAGATAGCCGCAAACTCGCTATCGGTCAGAGCTTCCGCAGGAACCGTGTAGTCGATGCCGGGTGCGCCGGAGCCATCCGAGCCGCCGGGCGGTAAGCCTCCATTAAAAAGGTAGGGTCTGCCGCCCAGCGTGTCCTGAAAAATCTGATACCGCTGCCATTGATCTTCGGTCAGTTCTTCCCGGATGACGACCTCCAAGCCACGGTTTTCCAGCTTCGTGTGGAAGATTTTGTATTCATAGGGCACCTGCGTGGGCACAGGGATGCCCGCCGGGCTGATGACCCAAACAGTTCTGTACCGTATCTGCACCTCCACCCATGTTGTCAGCTTATACTGCTTTTTGAAGATTTCCTTCAGCTTACCCTGTACCTCCGACCGGGTATAGTCGTCATACAGGGTCGTGAGAAACGAGGTCAGCTGCCACGGGTCGTGTTCAATGGTGTCAAGGTGATACTGATACTCGTTGTATCCGGGGTGGTCCTGCGGGGTGCGCTTGATTTTTTTGTCCAGCTCTTTTTCCAGTTTCTTATAGTCCTGCTCTGCGCCCCGGATGTCCCGGTCCTCGGCGGTGTAGATGGTCTGCCCGGAAACATGCGTAGTGCCGGAAAACAAAATAGAACAGGATGAAAACGCCGACATGACCAGCAGCAGGAGCAAAAGAAAAACGCCCACGACCACAAGCGCGTGTGCGTTGCCCTTTGCAAAGTTTGCAATGCCATTGACTGCGGCACTGACTGCCGACCTTCCTTTGTCCGCCACCTGCTCTACGCCGGACCGGGCTGCCGATGCACTGCCGGATACAGCTTTGCTGCTGCCGGCCGCCTGCGCAGCCGTACCGCCCGACCGGGCAGCAGCATAGTAGCTTTTGCGAATTTCCTGCCGCTGCTTCCAGCGTGAAAACCAGTGAACTTCCCCTTCTGCCGTGGAAGTTCTTTTGCTTTCATCCGATGCTGCTGTCTTTTCTGTCCGCGTCTTTTTCTTGCCTGCCTGCAACTTCGCTTTCTTTTTGAGCCTGCGGGCATAGCGGCTTCGAGTGTAATGTCCGGCACCCTCTGCGGTTTTCTCCCCTTCATTGAGTGCCTGTGCACCTACATTGTCGTCCTCATACCGCTCCACTTCCCGATGTGCCGCAGAACGGGCAGCGGCAGCCGCATACAGCTCCCGCTTTTGCGCTTTGGTCATGCGGGATACTTCTTCCGGGGTGATTTCCGCCTTGCCCAAACGGAGTTTCGCTGCTTTTTCCTTGACCTTTTCCGCTTCAGATTTCAGCTTTTTCTTTTTGGGGATCGTCTGTGTGGTTCGGCTCTTTTTCGGAGGGGAGCGCGTTGCGGTATCCGCCTTGCCTTCTTCCATCCTCAGCTTCTTCGGCTGCCCGCTCATGATTTATCCCCCTCCGACACCTCAGACAAACGAGTTGTCATGATCTTATAGAGTTCCAAATCATGCGGGAAGCGGTCGATAAACGGCAAAATCGTGTTGCCGTAAAACAACAGTCCCTCACCTTCGCCGGAATGGGTCACATAGGACAGCTGATGGGGGCTGATGTTCAACTGCTTGGCCAGAATCTGCCGGTCGCCGTTGGCCTGATTGAGCATATACACAAAGTCCGAATTCTCAAAAATATTCGATACTTCGGGACTTGCCAGAAGGTCCTTCACATTCTGCGTAATGGCTGTCGGCAGCCCGCCCCATTTGCGGAAGCGCTTCCAGATTTCAATGGAATAGGCCGCTGTCTGAGCTTCCTTGAGCAAAAGGTGGAATTCATCGACATAGTATCGCGTGGATTTTCCCGCGCTGCGGTTTGCCGTCACACGGCCCCATACCGCATCCTGAACGATGAGCATTCCCAGCTTTTTCAGCTGCTTACCGAGCTGTTTGATGTCAAAGCAGACGATGCGGTTGTTGATATCCACATTCGTCCGATGGTTGAACACATTCAGAGAGCCTTTGACGTAGATTTCCAGTGCGGCAGCCACATGATGGGCTTCTTTTTCATCCTGCTGCAGCAAGGCATTGTACAGGTCTTCCAGCAGCGGCATATTTTCCGGCGCGGGGTCAGCGAAATACTTGCGGTAGATGAGGTGTACACAGCGGTCGATGACTGTTTTTTCTACCGGCAGCAGGCCTTCTTTGCCACCCACCACCAGCTCGCACAAAGAAAGAAAATGTTTGGCTACCGCGCTTTCAGGCAGCATGGCTACTTCCCCGTTGTCTGGCAGGAGGTTCACAACTCGCTCCACAGCAAGGCGCCCGAGGAAAGGCTCTCAGAGAAAATACAGCAGCGCATCAAAAAGCTGAAAGACAAGGGTATCATTACCCAGACAGCAACCAATAGGGAAGACATCCACTCGTTCCATCAACTGCTGAAACGATACTACCGTTTCAAGCCTCGCCGACATATTCCCAACGAGCAATATTTCCAAGAAATGGCAAAGAGCCACAATGCCAAGATTTTCCTTACCACCTATGGAGGGAAAAACATAGGCGGCTGCGCCTGTGTCTACTCCGGAGGCAATGCCTACCTGTGCTTCTTAGCCGCCAAAAGAAAGACCTATTCCATGCTCCATCCTGACACCATGGTCGTATGGAACGCCATACAATATGCCTACGAGCACGATTATAACCACATCTACTTTATGGATGTAGGACTTCCCTGGCACAGGAATCCTTTCCGTGAATTCATTCTCAGCTTTGGCGGAAAACCTGTCTCCAAGTACAGATGGTTCCGTTTCTACAGCCACACCATCAACAAAATCCTGTCATGGCTGTACAAGGACAAATAATTCGATATTATTTCTACGACTTTCAAACTTGCTAAAAAACGAACAAAGTTTTTTAAGACAAAAACGTAAAAAAACAGCAGTAAGAAAAGGACACGAAAAAAGGCTCCGCTATGCGTGCCCCATTCCTCTGTTAAGCAATTCGAGTCCCCGCTCCGTGCAGATTCCCCGAACGATGACCATAAAGAAATTGTCGAAGATGGTCTGCATGGAATACATGCGGTAAAGCTGAAGGTGCATAATCTCATTCATGGTGATGTACCCCACATTCGAGATAAAAGGATAGTCAATATCACTACGGAACAAGCCCTCCTTCACCCCACACTCATAGAAGCGCATTCTGTCCTCCACCTCATGTTCGTGAACAGACTTCATGTAAGCCACCACACGAGGCATGTGCTGTATCTCCTCATAAAACTTGACGCCCACCTGCTCACATAACTCCATCTGCACGCGATAGAAATAACAAATGATATCAATCACATTGTGATTATTCTCAGAAGCAAATTGATCAAGCATTCTTCTAAGTTCCTCATCCTGAGCTCTTATACCAGCCAACAGCAGTTCCTCCTTGTCGCCAAAAATCTCGTACACAGTACGCTTAGACACATGAAGCCCCCGAGAAATCTCATCCATTTTCACAGCTTTAATTCCCCTCTGACGAAACTCATTCATGGCGTATTCAATAATTTTGCTTTTCAGTTCACGCCTATAGTCATTTGTTATGTTCATTGCAGTATTCGAATGTTTTCTTTCTTGTTTCGACTTTTTTTCTTCGCAAAGTTACAAAAAAAATCAAAGAAACCTACCATTATTCATTAGTTTTTTATTACCTTTGCACAAAAAATATGAGATTGTGCACAAAAAGCATAATTTTTGTAAGAATATAAAACTTTAAACCGCTATATAATTATGGTAAAAATTTCTAAAGAGGCAGCTCTCGCCTATCACGAGAACAATCGACCTGGCAAAATCGAGGTAAAGCCAACCAAACCTTACCACACCCAAACCGACTTGAGTTTGGCTTACTCTCCTGGTGTAGCCTATCCATGTTTGGAAATCCAGCAAAACCCAGACTCAGTCTATAAGTACACAGACAAAGGCAACTTAGTGGCAGTTATCAGTAACGGAACAGCCGTACTGGGACTTGGCGACATTGGTGCCATGAGTGGCAAGCCTGTAATGGAAGGAAAGGGTCTGCTGTTTAAAATTTATGGTGGAATCGACGTGTTCGACATCGAGGTGGCAGAGAAAGACCCCGAGAAATTCTGCGAAGCTGTAGAGAAAATTGCTCCTACCTTCGGTGGAATCAATCTTGAGGACATCAAGGCTCCACAATGCTTCTATATAGAGGACAGACTCAAGCGCACCCTTGACATTCCTGTGATGCACGACGATCAGCATGGCACAGCCATCATCTCGGCTGCAGGTCTCAAGAATGCCCTTGAGGTAGCAGGCAAAAATATTGCTGACGTAAAGATCGTAGTCAACGGAGCCGGAGCTGCAGCCATCAGCTGTACCAAGCTCTATGTGGCTTTGGGTGCACAGGTAAAGAATATTGTGATGCTCGACTCCAAGGGCGTCATCACCAGCGACCGTGAGAACCTGACCGAGCAGAAGAAGCTCTTCGCTACCGACCGTCGTGATGTTCATACTCTCGAGGAAGCTGTGAAGGGTGCCGACGTATTCGTAGGACTCAGCAAGGGCAACGTGCTTTCCAAGGACATGATCCGCTCGATGGCTGACAGCCCTATCGTATTCGCACTTGCCAACCCTGTGCCGGAAATCAGTTACGAGGACGCTATGGACAGCCGTCCTGACGTATTGATGTCAACAGGTCGTTCAGACTATCCAAACCAGATTAACAACGTAATCGGTTTCCCATATATCTTCCGTGGTGCACTCGATGTTCATGCCCGTGCCATCAACGAAGAGATGAAGA
>OQVR01000854.1_pt1 | contig 13624 bp, 6 predicted proteins | sample 1691521 | NCBI WGS metagenome assembly OQVR01 (sample SAMN03418256, study PRJEB22391) | human gut metagenome | biome: human-gut; feature: organic feature; material: feces | host: Homo sapiens | place: Tanzania | collected 2013-01
AAATGAACCATATTAGTACTGATATATATAAATAATTTAGATCACTTACTTAATACTTACTATTTGTTCTATTCTTATAGTCAAATCCCTGTGGATAGCCCAAAAGTAGACAACTTAGACCCAGACGAAGATTCTTATGTTTATAAGACACCGTGAGGGTGGATTGTTTCTCTCCTGCGCTTCTTGATTCACCAGAAAGCTGCTCCCAGGCATTGGCAAAATAATACTCCACATACCATTTCTTCAAATTCAAAGATGCCGTTAAACCATAATGCAAAGGCTCGAAATCGTGCGAATAATCCAAGCCACGGCTTCTTAAGTGCTGATATTGCAACTCTCCTTGAACATCAAAGATATCAGGAATGATATGGAATACCAAAGTCGTATAAGCGAAATAAGAAGTAAAACTTTTCTGATTCTCAGGTTTCCACACATACAAATAGCTTCCATCCGCTTGCTGTAGTGGCAAAATGCTTGTCATAATGGCATCTGGAGTGTAACTCATATTACCACCCCAGTAAACATCAACTATCTTATTATTCCAGGTGAATCCCAAAGCGCCATTATAAGTAGATGTTGCCTTCAAGGTACTATTACCATCATTTGCTTGCATTGTACTTCCCTGCTGTCGCACCTCGCTCAACTGAGACAACGAAGGCACTTGTGGATTGATAGAACCAGTAAGTCTAATTCTAAAGTTTTTTATAGAATTAGTGGCTAATGTAAACTTCGGTCTAAAAGTCCACTTGTGAAAGCCCACACTACCTTGCTCTATTGATATATAGTTTGCACCAACACCTAACTGGAAATTAGCGATTTTACCCAAGCGTCCATCCAATTGCGAAAACAAATACACATTATTGGAATTCAAGACTGTAGTAACATTCTGACTTCCTGTATATTTGTTATCAGTTCTACTAACTGCATAGTTTGTACCACCAGAAAAAGACAACACCTTATTCAACAGTTTGGTGTAAATGGCCTCTGTTATCAAAGAATACTTACTACCATCGGCTTCATAGCCATAGTCGTGTAAAGGACTGGAATTCAACGTTTCATCGACATCACCCAGCAATACATATTCATTCTGTCTATGAATGTTATCTGAGCCTAAATGAGTGCCGACGACATTGATGACAAGACTTTGTTTTTTAGGCAGATTCAGACTATAATAAATATCCAGCACAGGATTTCTATCATGCCCAAAATCATTGGTAAAAAGCAACAAATCTTGTCGCCCAGTTTCAAATACCTTTTGCAGTTTCTTGTTGTAAGGGGAGTTCATCCAGTCAAACCCAAATCTCACATTTAATGAATACTTACCAGGATCAGCTAAGTTGTAGCTAAGCTGTAAGTTATGGGCATTATAGGTCATCTCTGCATCTTGACCGACATAATCTACAGTACGCTCCAGTCCATCAGGCTGCAAATATACAGAATGGCTGTCCTTTCGTCTCTTATCATACCAACGATAGTTCAATCCATAAGACAGGCCGAATTCAGACTTCTTATAGTTATATCTGAAGAATGCATAACTGTTATTGAATCTTTCCCAAAGAGCCTGAGTTGTATTGACACCACCTACGTAACCGACATATCTTTTCTTTACGATATAATTGATTACAACGGCAAGGCTTGCATCACCATAGCGCACTCCAGGATTATCTATGTACTCAATACGGGTAACCTCATTCGGCTGCAAAGCCAAGACGTCCTGTACCGTAGCCTTAATATCATTGATACGAACCTGAACGCCACCAAGATAACTGCTGATGCTCTGCTGTGCCTCATTCACCTTGAGATTAGGCAAATGCAATTTTCTCAGAAGATCATAGCCATTGGAGGAGTTTTCCTTAATCTTGGCAGTAGGCAGGATAATATCTCTGTCAACCTTATGAATCACACGAGCCGCCTTGACTACAACATCACTCAATGTAGTGTAGTATCAATCGGGACTATATCTTTTTCAACATTTACAGTGTCATTTTCTTGTGCATTCACATCTATTGATGCCAACAATAGCATTATAAACATTATCTGTTTCATACCCCTTATTTTATTAACGAACTATTGTTTCGTCTTATTAATTAACTAAAGTTTTCCACTCCAAAATAATAGGAGTAAGGCTCAGAAGAGTTTATCCATCAATGGACAATTTCATCTGAGCCTTTATTTATTAGAATACTTATTTAGCCTATAAAATTACTTCTCTGCTGACTGACCTGCTGATGTTGGCCAATATGGGTTCTGATACAATGGACTCTTCTCTACAGAAGCATAATCACTTGCTGTAAGCAGGAACTGCTTGATAGGAAGTGGCTGCAGATAGTGAGCCATGTGCCAGGTGAAACCATCCTTGTAGCTATTGGTAGCTGTCATGTTCACCTCCAATGGGCGATAGTACTCGCTCAGAGAAGAGCTTGATACGTTGGCATTAGAAGAACCATCGGCATTCAGGTTGTTATACCAGCTCTGCATTGGAGTATTCCAGAGATGAATACCCTCCATGTGAGCAGGAGTTGTCATCAACTGATCGTATGAACGCCAGCGCTGCAAATCCATACCACGAAGACCTTCTGAAAGCAACTCGCAACGACGCTCACGGCGGATGTTGTAAAGAATCTTGTCGGTCAACTGCTTGCCTGCAGAATAAGAACCCCAGTCGGCAGTTTCCTTGCCCATCTCAGTAGCATCAATGGTAACCTGTGGATTAACAGCATCACCTGTGAAGCCGGCAGCCTTACGTACATCCTTCCAATACTCCAGAACCTTGCCTGAAAGACTGTTGGTCAACATATACTCAGCCTCCATGTAGTTCAGCAGTGCCTCGGTAGCACGGAAGATTTCAGCTGCATTGTAGCAGTTACCATTACCGGTATTAGCCTTATCGAAAGTACCACCCTTACGGATTGCATAACCTGTAGAATAGTCATTCTCGGCATTACGTGTGGTAATGGTTGGATATGGCTCGTCGATGACATAGTGATCCTCAGAAGCAGACATATTCTTGAATACATTCTTCTGTCCAGGAACCTTCAGGAAGATGGTGAGACGAGGGTCACGATTGGTAGCTACATCAGCGATAGTCTGGTCGCTATAGGTATAGGCTGAATTATAGATAGGCTTACCATCCTTCATCACATAGCCCTCTACCATAGAGCGGGTGAGACCTACACCAAAGTCTCCATGCTGGACACCAACCTCCACATTATTGACTACGCCCAACTCCTTGCTATACTGACGCCAAAGGATAACCTCAGGTGTACCCGACATATCTGTAGTACCCCAGATATTGAAGTAAGGGTTCTGTGGATCACCTTCCTTCTGAGGGATGGTACCGGTGTTCACCATCAACTGATCCTTATACTTGTCAGCTACCATTTCGGCAGCCTTGGCACTCTCCTGCAGGAAATACTTAGCCTCAGCATCAACAGAACCTGTAGGATACTGATAGTTGGCATTATACTCCTTAGCCTTGCCTGGCCATCCCTCGCCGTTAGGAACGAAAGCAGTGCCGGCAAAATAAGTCAGCCAAGAACCCTCGTAGAGAGCTACACGGCTCTTGAACAGACGGGCTGCATCTGGAGAGATTCGGGTATGGTTCTTGTCGAAACCATCCTGCATCAAGGAGATAGCCTTGTCCAGGTCTTCCATGATGAAACGAGCCACCTCGTTGCAAGGCTGACGCTTGTTGGCAGCCACCAGGATTTCCTCATTGTCAGGGAATGCCTCGGTTACAATAGGAAGGTCGCCCCACTTCTGCAACATATCGAAGTAGCAGTATGCTCTCATGAAGTAGATCTCGCCGATATACTGGTTGATGATAGCCTCACTACCAGAAATCTTACCAGCCTTCTGAGCCTCGAGGATAGAATTGAGCTGATAGTTGATGTTGCGGATATTATTCCAAGACCAGTTGCCGTTATCATTGGCTGTTTTCCAAAGTCCTGTGGCAAACTTGCTATCACCATACCAGTTGATCTGGTTGTCGGTATTCACATCGCCGGCATAGAGACCATAGCTCCAGTTGGCGTGTCCTGGCAAGACATCACCATAGAACTGATCGGCAGCAGCTTTCACCTTTGCCTCTGAAGTAAAGAATCCATCAGAAGGTAAGCTTGATGGTGGCTCCTGCTCCAGATAATCACTACAAGAAGAGAAGGATGCAGCAAGTGCCAATGACATAAGTGCTATATGTTTGAATTTCATATTAATATCTCCTTTTAATTATAATGTAACGTTAACACCGAAAGAGAAAGTGCGAGAGAGAGGATAACCATTACCATAAGCGGTATCGATGGTCTCTGGGTCGAACTGACTTGGAAGATCGGTGATAGTGAACAAATTCTCTGCTGAAACGAAGAAGCGGACATTGCCCAAACCAGCCTTTGAAACCAGGCTCTGTGGCAAGGTATAGCCTACCTGAAGGTTCTTCATACGCAAATAAGCTGCATTGAGCAAATAGCGTGTCTGGGTATGGATGTTCTTCTCGCTGTACTGTGGACGTGGCAGATAGGCATTCAGATTCTCTGATTCGTAGCCATTCTTGACAGACCATGTTTCAGAATCACGGAAGTAGTCCTGAACGCCTGTAATACCTGCTGCCCACCATACACCAGAGTCGGTAGCTCCAAACAGATATTCTCTTGCACCCCATGAACCATTCACATTATAATCACGCTTCATGACACCCTGCATGAATGCACGGAAGTCGAATCCCTTCCAGCTGGCTGTGAGATCGAGACCGAAGAGATAACGAGGAGTATTGTTACCGATAACCTTCAAGTCGCCATGGTCAGCCAATGTGTTGCTGCCATTGGAGATCTTGCCGTCGCCATCCAGGTCCTTGTACATGATATCACCAGCAGCCCACTTGTCACCAAGCTGGCTCTGTCCACCATTTGGCAAGGTAGCCAGGTGCTGGTTCATCTCATCATTAGTCTTGGCAATTCCGATGGTTTCATAACCCCAGATTTCGCCTACCTTGCGGTTCTCAATATAGCTGCCCAAGGAACCTGTAGGGTTGTTTGGATAACGGGTTACCTTAGCCTGAGCATCTGAAACATTGAATGTTACACCATAGTTCAAGCCATTCTCCAGATGATCGCGCCAGCCAATCTGCAACTCCCAACCAGTGGTACGGAGGTCAGTATTGTTGGTCTTAGGAACAGCAGTTCCCAAAAGTGCAGGCAACTCAGGAGCAGGACCTACCATGTCCTTGGTATTACGTACATAGTAATCGAAGGAACCTGTCAGGCGGTTGTTGAAAGCACCCCAGTCGAGACCGATATCATAGCTTTCTACCTTTTCCCAACCCAAGGCTGCAGATACCAAACCTGGAGCTGCTGTAATGTTGGTCTTCTTGCCACCCTGGAGCCAGGTACCTGATACTGATTTATAATCTACTGTAGAATAGGTCTGATACCAGTTATCAATATTCTGGTTACCCAGAGAACCGTAAGATGCACGGAGCTTCAAGGTATTTACCGTATTCTCCAATGGCTTCCAGAAGTTCTCGTGAGCGATGTTCCAACCCAAAGAGAAGGATGGGAAGGTCTTCCACATATTGTTTCTGCGGAACTTGGATGTACCGTCATGACGGATATTGAACTCGAAAAGATACTTCTCGTCATAGTTGTAGTTCAAACGGCCGAAGAAACCGGCTGTCTGCCACTGGTTGCGTCCACCATTCACGGAAGGAACGATTTCCTTACCTTCGTAGCTCAAGCCATTGGTCAGATCCACCTCCAGACGAGACTCATCCAAGACACCATTTCGCTGCAGACCGAATTCGGTCTTTCTCAACTGCTCTGCCTGGAAACCACCCATTACGTGGAAGTTATGCTTCTTAGCCAGAGAGAAGTTGTACTCGGTATAAGCCTGGAAGTTATAGTAGTTCTCCTTATATTCATCCTCATGAACATTGGAACCCTTGTCGTAAACGATAGGATTGCCGGCAACATCATGGTTGTAGAGCATCTTCTTGTCCCAGTGGCGTGCTGTGTTCTCAGAACGATAGGTGAAGTCGATATGAGTTCTCCAGTTCTTGATAGGCTCAATCAACAGGTTCACCTGCTGGTTCAGAATGTCACGCTCCTTGGTATCCTTACCTGCTGTAGCCAGACCGAGGGCAGGAGAAGGTGCAGAATAATAGTAACCGTTGCGATCCTGCAAAGGCAATACTGGCCAACCCTGACGTGCCAAGTCCTGATACAGACTGTTGGTCAAAGTAGCAGGGCGCTGGAAATCGGTACGGGTCCAGCGGGTAGAGTAATCCAGATGCAGCCAATCAGTAATCTGCGCACCAATCTTAGCTGCCGTATTGTAACGGTCGTTCTTATCCTTATCCAGCTTCATGAAACCACCATTGTGCAGGTAGTTGAAAGAAGCATAGAAATTAAACTTGTCATTACCGCCGCTCACACTTGCGTTATGCTCCTGAGAGAAGGCAGTGCTCTTATACAAGGCATCATACCAATCTACATCATCTACACCAAAGCCGTAGCCATCATTCCATGTTGTGCCGTTGCTGGAATCGATACCGTAGAGCAAGTTACCATTGGCATCCTTTCGGGTACCAGGACCTACAGGAGTGGCATTGTGATAAGCCACGATCTTATCCATACGCTCCTGATCGAAGAACACACCACTACCACCATTGGTATGAGCATCGTTTACCCATGCTGCATAGTCAACAGAGTTCATCATGTGCTTGCCACGAATCATTCCGCTGAAACGGAAGCTGTTGTTATAGTTGACTGTAACCTTACCCGACTTACCTTTCTTGGTAGTAACCAAGATTACACCGAAAGGCGCACGGGAACCATAGATAGAAGATGCAGCAGCATCCTTCAAAACAGATACACTTTCGATATCCTGTGGGTTGATGGTATTCAAATCACCCTCAGAACCATCAATCAAGATCAATGGAGTACCCTTGGAACCCTCACCAATGGTAGTAGTACCACGTACATTTACATTAGGAGTAGCATCCATAGAACCAGATGAGCTGGAAATCTGCAAACCAGGAACCAGACCCTGCAATGCCTGAGTAGCATTGGCAACAGGACGGGAAGCAATCTCCTTGCTGTCGATTACAGAGACAGCACCAGTGAGGTTTACCTTCTTCTGAGTACCGAAACCTACGACAACGACTTCACTCAAAGCCTGATTGTCGTCTTCCAAAGTAACGTTCAACGGACCATTACCAGCTTTTACCGTCATCGTCTTATAACCTATATAAGACACTTCGACCATAGCACCTGAAGCAGCACTGAGCGAGAAGTTACCATCAAGATCGGTAACAGTACCTGTCTTGGAACCCTTAACCTTTACGGTGGCACCGATTACCGGCTCACCAGAAGGATCAAGAACCTGACCTTTAACGACACCCGACTGCTGAACAACCTGAGCTGTAGAAGCTGCCATGATAGATTGTGGAGGCAAAGCAACACCAGTTGCCAAAGCTGCCAAAGCCATCAATCTTCTAGACGATGTTATTAGCTTAAGATTTTCCATTTTAAGTTGTATTTTAATTTGTTAGTTTATGTTATACAGTTAATGTAAAAAATGTAAAGTGCCGCCCAGCTCTCGCCAAGGCAACTTTTTTTGCTTCACGATTGCAAAATTCGGACTTTTTTATCATATATTAGGGAAATATTCGCTAAAATAAGGGAAATATTCGGGAAAAAGTAGTAAATTTGTACCCAAAATACAAAGAAATACTAATAATCGAGATGAGAACAATATACTTGATACTGACTTTTGTGTGCTGCATCATTGCTAAAGCGGAAACATTTCCATACCGCAGCATTGCATCTTTTAACATTTCGCCAGCATCTGAAAGCTATTGTATGATGCTGGATAGCGAAGGAATGATGTGGGTGGGAACCAATTCCGGACTCAAATCATACGATGGCTATACCGTGAAATCGTATAAATCGAATGCTCTTTCTCCTGGTATTCTTCCCAACAACGACATCCGTTCCATGGCAGAAGACCACGAGCAGAACCTCTGGGTAGGAACCCGAAACGGTCTGGTAAAGATAAACCGGAAGACTGGCATCTTCAAGACCTATTTCCTGCCTACCGAGAACCAGCGTATCATCTATCATCTCTTTGTGGCTAAAGATGGTACCCTATGGATTGGAACCGACGGCGGACTAACTTATTTCAATCCGAAGAATGAATCCTTCTATACCTATACTTCCAGGAATGCCTGGCGCATCGATGAAAACGGAAAGAAGCAGCGCCTCAATTTTTTCAGCGTAAAATGTGTGGCAGAAGACAAGAACGGCGACATTCTCGTCGGTACCTGGTCTTCCGGCTTGATGCGCCTGAAACGTGGCAGCAACGTTTTCCTCAGCTACCCGAAGCTGAATGACATAAATTCTGCCTACTCGCTCTTTTTCGACAGAAACCATCGTCTCTGGGTAGGAACCTGGGGATATGGAGTGCTGTGCATCAGCAATCCGGACAATCTGAAGAATCCGCAATATCATCAATATCCCTATACAACCAATAATTTCGACATCTTCTATAAATTCGTAGAAGACCCTACTACGCATACTCTCTGGGCATGCACAAGAGAAGGCATCTGCTTTCTCGACGAAAACCTGCCGCAGGCCAGCTGGCAGAAATATACACAGATAGGCAACAACCAACTCATCTACTGCAATGACATCAGCACAGATGGAGCGGGAAACATCTGGCTCTGCACGCAGAATGACGGAGTCCTGCAGATTACCACCACCCCATCGCTCTTCAGACAGTGGAAGCTGGGCAATCTGCAGAATGCCCCTACCATCAACTACGTGAATGCCATACTCACCACCGATGGAGCATGGTTCTGGCTGGGACTCAACCCATACGGAGTAGCACTTTACAACAGATACACCGGTGCCACCTATTATAATAGGGAGATTCCAGGTTTTGGCAGCCTGCACGACAATACGCTTACCACGAGTATTACCAGCATTGCCCAAAGAAGCAATGGTGAAATCTGGTTTGCCATCAACAACTACGGTGTCGTAGTCAAACCTAGGGGGGGGGGAATGCCTTCGAGCTGAATCGTAGCAATACAAAATACATCCAAGACGATTTCATCAATGCAGTTTTCGAATCGAAGGATAAAACCATGTGGATAGGAAGCCGCAATGGTATGAGTATCGTGTACCCCGACAATACGGGCTACTTCCTGACCATGAAAGAAGGCAAGAATGACTTCAGCAACTGCGACATCCGTAACATCTGCCAGGATAGGCAGGGCAACATCTGGGTTTCTACTGATAATGAAGGCATCATCCGCATTTCGGGAAATTCCAAGGACATCCGTTCGCTGAAATACAAGCAATACTGCTCTAAAAACCAGCTCTTTGCCATCAATGATGCCCAGAAATGCATGGAGGACAAGCAGGGCAGACTCTGGGCGATATCAAACAGTGGCGGACTCTTCCTATATAATAAGGTGGAAGACCGTTTTGAATACCAGAACCGAAAGATTCATCTTCCGGACGAGCAGACCTTCTCTATAGAAGGCGATGCTTCCGGCAATATCTGGGTAGCGCTCAACAAGGCACTGGCATATATCACCTGGAAAAATCAGGAGTCAGAAGATTTGCGCAACATCACTTACTTTACCCGTGAAGACGGTTTGGGAGAAGTCAATTTCTCGGCTGATGCCAGCTATCACTTTGGCAAGGAAATCTTCTTCGGCGGCAGAACCAGCTTCTTCTCCTTCACTCCATCTCCTCTTATGGGGATGAAGCATCACAAGAAGAACAGCAAGCTCATCATTACCGACCTGCTGATAGACGACGTGCCATTTGCCATGCTGGACTCTGTTCTCAAAAGTGACATTTCGAAAGAAATGCCCCACTATACCCAGGAGATTACCATACCGGCAAAGGTGAAGAAGTTTGATATAGAGTTCGCGCTCCTCACTTACGGCAATGCCCGAAAGAATGTCTATGCCTACCAGTTGGAAGGTTATGACGAAGACTGGCAATACTGCAAGCCTGATGTTCACAAAGCCACCTTCCAGAACCTGAGTTCAGGAACCTACAGATTGCGCCTGAAGGGCACCGACGGCTATGGTCAGTGGCAGGAGCTGCCATACGCCATCACCATCAAGGTGCTGCCGCCATGGTATGCTTCCCGAATAGCCTTCATGCTCTATATTCTGATGCTCATTGGCGGCATCTTTGGGGCTGCCAGATGGTATAAGGAAAGGGTGAAGACCAGAAACAGCCTGCAGATGGGAGTTATCCTTACCAATATCACCCACGAGCTGCTCACCCCACTCACCGTCATCTCTGCCACCATCTACAAACTCAAGGCGATGGCACCACAGTATGAGGAAGATTATATGGTGATGGACAGCAACATCAACCGCACCACCCGACTCCTGCGACAGATTCTGGAAGTAAGAAAGTCGCAGGCAGGACAGCTGCATCTGCTCGTGAGCCGCAGAAACCTGATTTCGTTCATAGAAGAAGCTTGCGAGAATATCCGTCCGATGGCTGAACATCAGCAGGTTAGGTTGAAGTTCAACAAGCCATATTCGGAAGGAACCGCATGGTTTGATGCCGACAAGATGGATAAGATCATCTACAACCTGCTCTCCAACGCCATTAAATATAATAAGGTGGGAGGCAAGATTGATATATCGCTCAGCCTCAGCAAGGAGCAGGCGGTCATCACGATAGCAGATAATGGCATCGGTATGTCGAAGGAGAAGATGAAGCGTCTCTACACCCGCTTCTTTGATGGCGACTACCGCAAGCAGAACATGCCGGGAACCGGTATCGGACTGTCTCTGACCCACGACCTGGTGAAACTGCATCATGGCGATATCCGCTGCGAGAGTCTGGAGGGCGAAGGCACCATCTTCACCATCACCCTTCCTATCAGAAAGAGTGCGTATGCGCCTGATGAGATAGATGTTTCCAACAAGCGAAAGGCGGTAGATCAGAAAGCCATCCAGCAGGTAAGCCAGGAGGTAAATCTTGAGGCGCCAAATTCTGAAGTAGAAGACAAGCCTAAACTGGCACCTGTACGCCAGAGCATCTTTATCAGAAAGAATGCAAGCAAGATTCTGGTGGTAGAAGACAACGAGGAACTGCTCGCCCTGATGCTGCAGGTTTTGAGCAAGAACTATCATGTGTTTACGGCAAAGAACGGCAAGCAGGCAATGAATATCATCATGAAGGAGAAACTCGACCTGGTGGTGAGCGATGTGATGATGCCGATCATGGATGGTATCGAACTGACCAAGCAGCTCAAGTCTGACAAGAGTTTCTGGCAGTTGCCAATCATCCTGCTCACCGCCAAGAACAAGGAAGAGGACAAGACCGAGGCTTATGCCGTAGGAGCAGATGCCTACATCACCAAACCATTCAAGTTTGAGGAGCTGGAAGTCCGGATCAATGCCCTTCTTGCCAACCGTAAGAAGATGATAGAGAAGATTCAGGCAGAAGTTTCGCTCCAAACCAGCACAGAGAGCGAAACACAGACTGCGTTACATTTGAGCAACCCAGATCAGGCATTCATCACTCGTGCCACAGAGGTAGTGATGCAACATCTTGCAGATGGCGATTACAACCGCGAGTCTTTTGCCAAGGATATGGTGATGAGCGAATCCACTCTATATAATAAGGTGAAAGCCACAACAGGGCAAACGGTCATTGCCTTCATCACCAGCATCCGCCTGAAGGAAGCTCAGCGCATCATCCAGTCGAACCCTAACATTCTGATCAGCGATGTGGCAACCCAGGTGGGCTTCAACACTCCGAAGTATTTCTCGAAATGCTTCAAGAAGGAGTTCGGCATCTTCCCGAAGGAGTATGCTGAGAAACAGAAAAACGTCAATTAGCATTATTAGTCGTGGAAATCCATTGTTTTTCCGCACATTTCCACGACTAATAAATTAATTATTTGTATCTTTGCAGCACAATAAACAATTAATATACAGAAAGATATGATAGTAGGACGGGAAAAAGAAATAGAGCTTCTTAAAGGGCTACTCGAAGAAGAAGAGTCGCAATTTGTAGCTATATATGGCAGACGACGCGTAGGAAAGACTTTCCTGATAAGAGAGGCTTTCAACTATAGCTTTGCCTTTCAACATACAGGTATATATGGAGCCTCACTCAAAGAGCAGCTTAGTGAATTTACGGAATCACTATACTCTGCTGGTATGAGAAAGGTAAAAGAACTTCCTTCTAATTGGAATGAGGCGTTCCACTTATTAGAACGATTCATCGAAAAATCGAAAGATACCCAGAAGAAGATAATCTTCATCGATGAAATGCCGTGGATGGATACACATAAATCAAACTTTGTACGCTCGCTAGACCATTTTTGGAACAGTTGGGCAACTGCAAGAAAAGACATTATCCTTATCATTTGTGGCAGTGCCACCTCTTGGATCATCAACAACATCATTATGAATTATGGCGGTTTGCACAATCGTTTAACAAACCAGATATTTCTGGAACCATTCAGTTTGAGAGAATGCCAGGAATTCTGCGAAAAGCGCAAACTGGGATATACAGAACGCCAGATCCTAGAAGCCTATATGGCACTTGGTGGCATTCCTTATTACTGGAGCTTTCTGAAAAGGGGACAAAGCGTAGCACAGAATTTCGATAGAATGTTCTTTTCTGAGAGAGGGGAACTTACTCAGGAATTCAATGCGCTCTATGCATCCTTGTTTAAAAGACCAACGACCCATATTTCCATTATCACAGCATTGGCTAGCAAAAAAATGGGTATGTTGAGAAAAGACATCTTAGATGCAACTGGGCTCTCCGACAACACCACATTCTCCAATGCTCTACAAGAACTAGAACAATGTGGTTTCATCAGGAAGTTCATGCCGATAGGTGGAAAAAGCAAAAACGCCATCTATCAGCTTATGGATAATTACACCCTGTTCTATTTTGACTTCATCAAAAAAAACACGAATCAAGACGAGCACTACTGGACTGCCAACATCGACACAACCATACACAACGGTTGGGCAGGCAGAGCTTTTGAACGTGTCTGCATACAGCATATCAAGCAGATTAAAACAGCATTAGGATTTGCAGCGGTCATCAGTACTGCTCACTCATGGGTATATAAGCCAAAGGATTTATCTGAAAAAGGGGTACAAATAGATCTCCTGATTGATAGAAATGACCAAACCATCAACCTTTGCGAAATGAAATATACCAATGCTCCATATACCATAAGCGAAGAGGAGGACATCAAGATTAGAAACAGAAAATCTGTTTTCATAAAAGAAACAGGAACAAACAAATCCATCCTCATAACAATGATTACCACCTACGGTTTAACTCCAGGAGGTTATGCAGACGATATTCATTGTCAGGTTACAATGAAAGACCTATTTCGTTTTTAACTTTCGCTTTCCGGAGTAACATTTAGGGAAATCTGTCGTAATCTCGCTTTTTTATTGAGATTACAACAGATTTTTCATTTAAAAGTTGCCGTAATCTCATATTTTTTGTAACTTTGTGGTAGATAATTATAAAACAGATGGTTATGAAGTACTTAGATCCTAAGGCAGACCTCACGTTCAAGAAGATATTCGGCAATCACCCTAAAAGACTGATCAGCC
>OQVR01000855.1_pt1 | contig 13620 bp, 17 predicted proteins | sample 1691521 | NCBI WGS metagenome assembly OQVR01 (sample SAMN03418256, study PRJEB22391) | human gut metagenome | biome: human-gut; feature: organic feature; material: feces | host: Homo sapiens | place: Tanzania | collected 2013-01
AATCGCTTAAAAAGCAAGGGATACTCTTTGTTTTTTATGCTCAGCGCACAAGCAACAAAAACGCCCAGTGCACTCATCACTATTGCCGCAATCCACCATACGCTGTAAAGGAAGATTGTGCCGCTTATTTTAAGCGTGTAATAATCAATCCCAAAGAGTATGCCGACTCCTGCGGTGCAGAACATTATCGTCTTGCCTATGAAATCGGCGTATTCCTTTATGCACAGCGTAGCCGTAAACATAACGCAAAATACGAGTATCAGCTTAAAATATATAAACGGCGTATATCCTGCCGTGCCCCAAAGGCTGTTCAGTTTGTTACTGCTCATCATAGAGCAGCAAAGCAGGTACAGAATAATATACGCCGCTTTGCCGAATTTTTCTAAAGATTTACTCATAGAATGTTTTGTCGGTTAAATGAATTATTTAATAAGGCTTTTGAGTTCTTCTCTGGAGAGAGCGGAATTTCTCGACACCCTGTCATTCGGAATTACTCTTATAACCTTTCCGTCATATCTCGAAACGAGCACCTCAGCCTGCTCGCCGTCTATTGTAACGGTTTGCTCTGAGTATTCTTCTTTGAGCGGAACCTGCTTTTTGAGAGATGATTTTTCCGTGAGCGCTCCTGTCGGGCAAAGTTCTACGCAAAGACCGCAGTTTGTGCACTTCGTTTGGTCAAGCGGAAGATTAAACGCAGGAGCGACCTCCGTCTTAAAGCCTCTGCCCAGCAAGCCGATTGCGGAAATATTCATAACTTCCTTACAGCTTCTTACGCAAAGACCGCACAGTATACATTTTGCACTGTTGCGCTCAATAAATTCATTTGAGTCAGCGGTGTATTTTTGCGGCATTTCGCCCTTGAATCTTTCGGGTTGAATGTCTTATCTCTGAGCAACCGAGAGAAGTTTGCACTTGTAATATTCTTTGCATCCGCATTCGAGACAGCGGCTTGCTTCAGCTTTTGCATCTTCCTCTGTGTAGCCGAGACAAACTTCGTCAAAGTTGTTTTTACGCTCTGCGGCAGGGAGCACTTTCGGCTTTCTTGCAGGGCATTTTTCTTTTGATTCAAAGTCGATGAGTTCTTCGTCTCTTCTGCTGATATAAGGTACTCTTGTCTCAATATCATCGCCGTTTAGGTATGCATCGATGCTGAGAGCGCATCTGTTAGCCTCGCCGATAGCCTCTATTGCGATTGAGGCGCCTCTGTTTGTAGCGTCACCGATAGCAAAAACGCCCTCTATGTTCGTCTTAAAGGTGTCAATGTCAGCCTCAATATTGCCTCTGTCGGTAAGTTTAAGTTCGCTTACATCTTCACAGACAAGCTTTTGACCGATAGCAACGATAACGCTGTCAACATCGAGTTCTTCTGTCTTGCCTTCGATTGCAACGGGGCGGCGTCTGCCCGAGGCGTCGGGTTCGCCGAGTTCCATAAGTTGAAGCGTAACGCTTTTAACCTTTTTGTCCTTGCCATTAAAAGAAATCGGGTTTGTGAGGAATTTGAACTGTACGCCCTCTTCCTCTGCCTCCGTGATTTCTATATCCTCGGCAGGCATTTCGTTTCTGGTTCTTCTGTAAACGCAGTAAACTTCTTTTGCACCGAGCCTTACCGCCGTTCTGCAAGCGTCCATTGCGGTGTTGCCGCCGCCGCAGATAACCACCTTGTCGCCGATATTGATTTCCTGCTTTAGCGCAACTGCTCTGAGAAAATCAATGCCGCCGTATATTCCGTCAAGTTCCTCGCCCGGGGTTCTCATACTGCTGCTTTTCCATGCGCCTACGGCGACGATGACAGCATCATTTTGTGCCTTTAGTGACGCAACGGTAAAGTCCTTGCCGAGTTTTACGCCGTTTATCATCTTAACGCCGAGTTTTTCTATAATTGCGATTTCCTTATCGAGCACCTCTTTCGGCAGTCTGTACTGCGGAATACCGTATCTGAGCATACCGCCCATCTTAGGCATAGCGTCATAAATCTTAACCTTGTGACCCTTGACGGCAAGGAAATATGCCGCAGTCAGTCCTGCGGGACCTCCGCCGATTACAGCGACCGTCTTTCCGCTTGCTTTTTTAACCTCAGGCATAAACTTGTTGCCCGATTTCAAATCCTCATCGGCGGCAAAGCTCTTGAGAAAAGCGATTGAAATCGGCTCTTCAACAAGCTTTCTGCGGCAAGCAGTCTCGCACGGGTGCGGACAAACTCGGCCGATTGAAGCCGGAAGAGGAACTCTGTCCTTAACAAGCTCGACCGCTTCCCTGAATTTACCCTCTGCAATAAGCTTGACATAGCCCTGACAGTCCGTTCCGGCAGGACAGTTGAGAGAGCAAGGACCTTTGCAGTCGCCCGTATGGTCGGAAATAAGCAATTCAAGCGCAATTTTTCTCGACTGACGCACTCTCGGAGTATCTGTCCTGATAACCATTCCGTCCGATGCAATCGTAGCGCAAGCTCTGAGAAGCTTCGGAATATTCTCAGCTTCAACAACGCAGAGTCCGCATGCGCCGTAAGCCTTGACCTCGTCAATATAGCAAAGCGTCGGAATCTCGATATTATTATCACGGGCAATTTGAAGGATTGTCTGACCCTTTTCGGCGATCAGCTCTTTGCCGTCTATCGTAACCTTAATTTTATCCATTCAAATCACCTCTCAATCTACCTTAACCGCACCGAATCGGCATACGCTTACGCACGAGCCGCATTTGATGCACTTGTCCGGGTCTATCCTGTGTACCGACTTGACCTCGCCCGAAATCGCATTAGCCGGACATTTCTTTGCGCAAAGCGTACAGCCACGGCACTTGTCGGCATCAATGGTGTATGTCAAAAGGTCGGGACAGCTCTTTGCGGGACATTTTTTGTCGTTTATATGAGCCTCATACTCATTTCTGAAATACTTAATTGTTGTCAAAACGGGGTTCGGAGCTGTCTGACCGAGACCGCAGAGGGCACCGTCCTTGATAGAGTAGCAAAGCTCCTCAAGAAGCTCTATATCGCCGTCTCTGCCCTCGCCCTTAACGATTCTGTTGAGAATTTCAAGCATCCTCTTTGTTCCGATTCGGCAATGAATGCACTTGCCGCAGGACTCCTTGGCCGTAAAATCGAGGAAAAACTGCGCCATGCTTACCATGCAGGTCGTCTCGTCCATTACAACCATTCCGCCCGAGCCCATGATTGCACCCGTTGCGCCGAGTGCCTTATAGTCAATAACCGTATCAAGCAAATCGGCAGGTATACAGCCGCCCGACGGACCGCCCATCTGAACCGCCTTGAACTTCTTGCCGTTCTTGATTCCGCCGCCGATGTCAAAAATAACATCTCTGAGCGTTTTGCCCATAGGGATCTCAACAAGTCCGCCTTTTTTGATTTTACCCGTGAGAGCAAACACCTTTGTGCCCTTGCTGCCCTCGGTTCCCATTGCGGCAAAGGCCTCGCCGCCGTTGAGAATAATCCATGAAACATTGGCAAAGGTCTCAACATTGTTGATGTTCGACGGCTTGTACCAGTAACCCGACTGAGCCGGGAACGGCGGCTTAAGTCTCGGCATACCTCTCTCACCCTGGAGAGATTCGATAAGAGCCGTTTCCTCGCCGCAGACAAACGCTCCTGCACCGGCCTTGATTCTCATCTTGCAAGAGAAGCCTGTTCCCATTATATTTTCTCCGAGGAAGCCCCTTTCCTCGGCCTGCTTAATCGCCTCTTTGAGTCGTTCGATTGCAAGCGGATATTCGGCACGGACATAAACTACGGCTTCCTTTGCACCGATGGCATATGCACCGATAAGCATACCCTCAATCAGGTTATGCGGATCGCTCTCGATAACGGCTCTGTCCATGAATGCACCGGGATCTCCCTCGTCGGCATTACAGATAAGATACTTCGTCTCGCCCTGCGACTGTCTTGCGGCGTTCCACTTGAACCACGTCGGGAAGCCTGCACCGCCACGTCCGGCAAGACCCGAAACCTTGATTTCTTCAATAACTTCTTCCGGCGTCATTGTTTTGAGCACCTTTTCGAATGCCTTATAGCCGTCCTCGGCCGTGTACTCATCAATAACCTCGGGATTAATAATTCCGCAGTGACGCAATGCAATTCTTGTCTGCTTCTCAAGGAAAAGCTTGTCGTCATCGGAAATTTCAATATCATTAACGGCATTTTCATCACCGTTTACATATGCGATAATCTTTTCGGCGTCCTCGGGCTGAACCTTGACAAGACGCTTTTTCAATTCGCCGCCGTCATAAATATCGACGATCGGCTCAAGGAAGCACATGCCGATACAACCTGTAACGGTCAGCGTTGAAGCCGTTGAACCGATAAGCTTCCCGATTGCCGAATAAACCTTTGCAGCGCCTGCGGCAATTCCGCAGCTGCCTTCGCCTACAACAATTTTCATTTTCAGCCCTCCTCCTTAAGCTTGCGGAGAATCTCAACAGTCTTTGACGGGGTGAGACTTCCGTAGGTTTCGCCGTTTATCATCATAACGGGAGAAAGACTGCAGCAGCCGAGACATGCAACATTTTTAAGCGTAAAAAGTCCGTCGTCCGTAGTTTCACCGTCGGAAATACCAAGCTCCTGAGTTATGGCAGCCTCGATTCTCTGTGAACCGTTGACATGGCACGCCGTACCCTGGCAGAGCATGATAAGATATTTGCCGACAGGCTTGAGTCTGAACTGAGAATAGAACGTTGCAACGCCCATAACCTTGGCCGGAGAAACGCCTATCCTCTCGGCAATGCAATAAAGCACATCGGTCGGAAGATAGCCGTAGATGTCCTGAGCATGCTGAAGAACGGTAATCAAGCTGCCCTCTGTATCGCCGTACTCGTCAAGCACAGGCTTAATAAGCGATAAATCGCTTTTTTTGCAGCAGCAATTCATTTGCACAACCCCCATTTTATAGCTGAATTTTTATAATTTTAACATATTTAAAGATAATTATCAACAACGTTTTATTAAAAATCAAAGGAAAAAACAGCCGTCTCAAAGTTAATTTGAAACAGCTGTTAATATTATTAATTAATCAGAAGCCCATGATATCGGCTGCTCTGCAAAGTCTGTTGTCACCGGGTCTGTTAACAACGCCGTAGCCCTTGATATACATTGAAGCACAATGTCCGCCGTTTTCCCAAAAAGCGTTTTGAACGCCCATCTCCTGCATAATATCGCAAAGATATCCTCTGCCGAAGCCCTCGCTGATTGCAACAACATATGTTTTTGCGTCGATTTGACCGATAAGTGTATGGTCGTTATAGAAATGCTTTGAATAATTATCCGCCTTCGTGTCTCTCTCGTTCCACATCGGAGCAAGAACGCCGCCGTCAACATAATACGGCTCACCGTTCCAAAGCACAGGATAGGTATATCCGACGGAAGTGATAACACCGCTGTTGATAAGTGACTGAGCGTTGTCCTTTCCAACCCAAACAGGATATTCCCACTTACCGTCCTTCGTCATAGTGAGAGACGGAGTGGCATCAACCGCCTGAGCAATCTTCGAGCCTTTGATTACCGTTCCGTTTGTCGAATCGTCGGCGGAATTATAAAAGCCCTTGAAGCTCTCCTTATCATGATTACACATTTCTCCGTTAACCGAGAAAGTGAGATTATTGAACTTTGAAAGATTCGCTATAGAGTCAACCGTTTTGCCTGTTGAAAGAATTGAAGCATAGGATTTGAAGCCCGAAGCAGGGCCTTTTATAACCGCAACATAGGCATAGCGTGTTGCACCGTTAAGGTTAAGCTTGATTTTCTCGGCATTAACCTTCATTTTTCCGTTGCTTGCCGACCATCTGCTGACAGATGTTTTACCTGCAAGAAGCTTTGACGGCTGAGGATTTTCTTTCTGAGCCTTTGTTTTAACTTCAGCCTTGGTTGTTTTGCCGGCCTTGGTTGACTTTTTGCTCTCAACGGCCTTCTGAGTTTTCACATTTTCAAGCGAAATAGGCAGTGCCGTTACAGCCTCGGTCGTTGTCGTTTTTACCGTTGTTGTAACGACCGAAGAAGCGGTTGTTTCCGCCGAAGCGTCCGTCGTCATAGCCTTATAAGCGACTGCACCCGAAACGGGAGCGACAACGGCAACCGAAAGAGCGATTCCGATTATGGTTTTTGATATCTTATTCATCAAAATACCCCCACATCAATTTATACGAACAAATAATACCATTAAAGAAAATAAATGTCAAGAAAAATTACAGCTCTTCTATAACCTTCTTTGCAACATTCGGCACATCGGTGATAACGCCGTCAACACCCATTTCAACAAGTCTTTTTATGTCTCTCTCCTTGTTGACCGTCCATGGATTAACCGTCATGCCGTTTTTATGGGCATTTTCAACCAGCTGCTTATCAACAAGCCAAAGAAACGGGTGCAAAGCATCTGCGCCGATACATTTGGCAAAATCAACCTCTTTGCCGTAAATTCTTAAAAAGTTCGGACTGTTCGGGCTGTAAAGAAAGCCTGTCTTACAGTTCTCGTCAACGTCCTTGCATATTGTCAATGCGATAGGGTCAAAGCTTGAAATAAGAAGCTTTTCGAAAAGGCCGTGAGCTTTAACCATATTTATTGTTTTCGGCACAACGGAGTAATCCTTATTTTTCGGCGGCTTAATTTCAATATTGAGCACCTTAAGATCGGCCTTTTCGCAAAGGCGAAGGAACTCCTCAAGCGTCGGGATTTTCGTACCCTTATAAGCTCTGTGGAAATACGAACCGAAATCAAGAGTCTTTAAATAATCAAGCGTTTGATTTGCAATAAGGCCCTTCCCGTTCGAGGTCTCGTCAATAGTATAATTATGGCAGATTACCGGAACTCCGTCAAAAGTCAGGTGAACGTCCGTTTCAAAGCCGTCGGCATGAAAATCAATGGATTTTCTGAAAGCCGGCAAAGTGTTCTGCGGTGCGATTTTATTTGAACCTCGATGCGAAATAACATTACAAACAGCCATTTTCATTCCTCCAAAACAAATTCCGATTTTTCATGAAATATTATACCACATCCGGAAAAAAAATCAAATATTTATTTGACATATCCTCACCCGGCTGATAAAATGTATATTCGTGGGTTGCAATATGAATCGTTGCTATCGTTGCTCACACGGCAGTTCAAATTGAAAGGAATCCTATCCAATGGCAAACAAGAAGAAAATAATCGGTCCGATTCTGCTTATCAGCGCAGCAATAATTTGGGGTCTCTCGTTCGTTGCGCAGAAGCAGGGAATGGATTATGTCGGCGGCTTTACGTTTAACGGAATCAGAAGCCTTTTGGGCGGAATCGTGCTCCTGCCTGTTATTCTTTTCCGAAGCGTAAATAATAAAAACAACATTAAGCTCTCCCCCGCCGAGAAAAAATCAAGCCGTAAGGACAACATAAAAGGAATTCTTATCGTCGGCACAATGCTTTGCATCGGCTCAAACCTCCAGCAGTTCGCTTTCGACTATATCGAACCGGGCAAGGTCGGATTCATCACGGCTTTGTACATGCTGCTTGTGCCGCTGATTTCATTCATAATATATAAAAAGAAACAGCCCTTCACGACGTGGCTCGGAGTTTTCCTCGGCGTCGGCGGACTGTATATGATTTGTATGGGCGGCTCATCCTCATTCGGACTCGGCAAAGGAGAAATTCTTGCACTGCTTTGCTCAATAGCATTTGCATTGCACATTATTGCTATTGACAAATACGCTTCAAAGATTGATGCAATAGTTCTTTCCTGCGGCCAGTACATGATAACAGGTGTAATTTCGTGCATTCTCATGTTCATCTTCGAAAAGCCGAGCATAGACGGAATCATGCAGGCCGCAATCCCGATTCTCTACGCCGGTATAATGAGCTGCAGCTGTGCGTTCACGTTCCAAATCATCGGTCAGAAATATACCGAACCGACCCTTGCGAGCATGCTGCTTTGCACCGAATCCGTTTTCTCTGTCATTTTCTCGTTCATCATTCTCGGCGAGCGCATGACGGTTATTGAGTATATCGGCTGTGCGGTAATGTTCACGGCGATAATCATTGCCCAGCTGCCTGCGAAGAAGCATTCGGAAACTCAAAGCCCTGAATGAAGCCGTTCTGCTCTATCGACGAGATATCTCCGCCGATAACGGCTCCGTCATAAACCAATAATGTTGCCCTGATATATCCGCTGTCGGCAGGATAATCGGGGTAATTTTTTACCTCAAAAATCCACTTCTTAGCCCTAAAGCCCTTGTAAGGTTCAAGGTCAAGTCCTTGGTTTTTCTGAATCACATTGTATGCTTCATATGTATCGTTGAATTCAGACGGAATAATCACCTCCCTGACCTCGACAGGCTCCTCGTTGACCGACCAGCCGAATTGAGAGAGGAAGGAAATGCAGTCCGAGGCGGTTTTCGCCTTGTAATTAATCGCTCCGTCATTTACGGCGGGCTTTTTTCTGCTGCTAAGGGCAAGAGTTCCGGCTATCAGAACACAGATAACAACGCAAAGAGCAATAATCAGCTTGGGCTTGTTCGCCTTGAAAGAAAATACAAACATAGAAATAACCTCCGTTTATCAGCTAATTTAATTTATGCCTTTAAACGGAGGTTTATTACTTTATTTATATAAATCGCAAAGAATCGGCATGATTCCCTTATCGGTTATATCGACCATTGCATATTTGCCTGTCGAGACCGAACCGGGATTGACATACCAAACTTCATCCTCATATGTTGTATCATGGACATGCGTATGGCCGTATAATGCTATAGAAGCGGAACAGTTATACACTTTTTGCTTCAGAACGGCAAGCGAATACTTGACGCTTTCATAGTGACCGTGGGTGGCATAAACGGTCTTTCCGCCGAATTTTTCTATAAGAAACGGCGGCAGTGACGAGTTGAAATCGCAGTTGCCGCAGACAGCGTAAAGCTTAATTTCCGGATGAAGCTCCTTGAGGAATTCAATATCCCTCTCGCCGTCTCCGAGGAAAATAACTGCGTCGGCCTCCGGGTGAAGCTCAACAGCCTCGAGCAAAAGATTTTTCCTGCCGTGCGAGTCGGACAAAACGAGCAGACGCATACATACAACACCTTTCATAATATATTTACTATATGTTATTATAAATCATTGGAGAGTGAGTGTAAATGGCAAATAACAATTTTTCGAATTTTTTCTCTGCACCGAAAAATAAGTCAGACGCCGAAAAGCAGGCCAACAAACTGATAAACGGACTTAAAGCGGAGGAAAAAACCGAGCTTCAGGAAATTCTCAGCGACAGGGATAAAATAAATGCGGTTCTTTCCTCCCCTGCCGCTCAGAAAATTATGGAAAAGCTGAACGGCAAAAAAGATGGACATTAATGAGATTCTGTCATCTCTCACTCCCGATGACATAGAGGAACTGAAAGCCACGGCCGAAGCGGTTTTCGGCAAGGGAAGCGAAACGAATAAAAAGCAATCGCCGCCCTCGGGTTCGGATATGTTCTCCTCAATCGACCCTAAGATGATAGGAAAGCTCACAAAAATTATGGGAGCAATGAACGGCGAATCGGATCGAAGATGCAAATTAATAGAAGCCCTGAAGCCGAATCTCAGTCCCGAAAGACAAAAAAGAGCCGACCGGGCGATGCAAATACTCAAATTACTGGAAATTTTACCGTTGATTAACAACTTGACAGATCGGGATGATTAGCTATGCCGCAACAGGATTTTAACGCCGCAGAGCGTCAGGCAATAATGAGAGCACAGGAAATGTACAGGCGTGCAACTCCGCAGCAGAACGGTGAGCCTGTTTTTCACAAGCAGCCCTCGCCCCCTCCGCCGCAAATCAATCACCGTCCGCCGCCCGAGCCCGAATTCAGACCTCCGCAGAGACATGAGCAAAGCAATAAGCCTATGTTTAGCAATCCGCTCGGTATGTTCTTTGACGGCGACATGAAGCTTATAATGGCAATGATGCTTCTTCTTTCGGGTGACGGAGGAGACATGATGCTCATCATGGCACTGATGTATATAATGCTTTGACCTTGACAAATAATAAAATTTGAATTATCATATTTTCAGAAAATATTCGGAGGTACAAAGCGATGACATATGAATACAAAACGAAGGGCACTTGCTCCTCTCGCATTACATTTGACCTTGACGGCGACGTTGTAAAAAACGTTAAATTCACCGGAGGATGCAACGGAAACCTCAAAGGAATTTCTGCAATCGTCGACGGAATGAAGGTCGAGGATATCGAAAAGAAGCTAAGTGGCATAACCTGCGGGTTCAAGAACACATCATGTCCCGATCAGCTTGCAAAGGCAGTCACCGAGGCCTACGCAAAACAAAACGGATAACAGAACGGCTGTCAATAATATGCACCCCAAAAGTTAGACACTTTTGGAGGTGCATATTTTTATGGACAAAACAGGAAGAAAAAACAAAAGGTATAGTGCAGAATTCAAAATAGGTGTTATAATGGATATGCAAGAACTCCACTTGAATTATCACAAAACCGTAAGAAAGTATGAATTAGGAAACGACCAAACAGGCGGAGCGAGATTAATGTTACAACGGTGGGAACGCGTATATTTGGAAGAAGGAGCCGAGGGCCTAATGAAAGAAAGACGAGGCAGAGCTTAATGACGTATAAATAATAATTCCCGAAGCCACGGCAACCCGCATAATCAAATACCCCGAATAAGAAAAACCCCCGGCCGCCGGATTAACCGACAGTCGGGTCTGTTTTTATGCTGTTGCAGTCGGATATTTGTCTTACAACCGTTCACTCAGCATTTTTTAAGCAATGCTTATTGTATCTATCATTTCAAGTTCGTCAGAAGAAAATGACGTGTTTTGAATGGCCTTGATATTATCAAGTATTTGCTCGGACTTTGATGCACCGATTAAAACCGAGGTTACAACGTCGTCTTTAAGTACCCAAGCAAGTGCCATTTCAGCAAGAGTTTGACCTCTCTCTTCCGCAATTTTTGAAAGACCTCTGATTTGTGTCAGCTTTTCTTCCGTTATTGCCGATTTCTTCAGAAAACGATTGTCCCTGGCGGCTCTGCTGTCACTCGGAATACCGTTTAAGTATCTGTCCGTAAGAAGCCCCTGTGCAAGCGGACTGAAAGCGATTATGCCCTTGTTAAGTTTTACCGCCGTTTGCTTTAAGCCGTTGTTTTCAATGGTTCTGTCAAAAATTGAATATCGGTTTTGATTTATAACGAACGGGCATTTGAGCTCGGTCAATATCTTGCAGGCCTTTTCCAAATTTTCGCCGTCATAATTTGAAATTCCGACATAGAGAGCTTTACCGCTTTGAACAGCGGATGCAAGAGCACCCATAGTTTCCTCAAGGGGAGTTTCAAGGTCAAGGCAATGATGATAGAAAATATCGACATAATCAAGACCCATACGCTGTAAGCTTTGGTCAAGGCTCGCAAGAAGATATTTGCGGCTGCCGTTTCTGCATCCGTAAGGACCTGCCCACATCTCATATCCGGCTTTTGTGCTGATTATCATTTCATCACGATATGCCTTCATTTCCTGATTGAAGATTTTGCCGAAATTCTTTTCAGTGCTTCCCGGCTCGGGTCCGTAGTTATTGGCAAGATCAAAGTGGGTAATGCCGTTATCAAAAGCAGTAAAGCAAAGCTCTTTCATATTTGAATAAAGACAATTATCGCCGAAGTTATGCCAAAAACCGAGGGATACGGCAGGCAGTTTTAAACCGCTGTTGCCACACCTGTTATATTTCATGGTGTCATATCTTTTATCATTAGCGAAATACATGGTTTTTCCGCCTTTCTATTTCTTTTCCCAGCCCGAGTAGAGAGTCAGGCTGTCACTTACAGTGTCCTTATCGATGTCAAATTGTTTTGTGCAGTCTTTATCTAAATACCATCCCGTAAAGATATAGCCCTCTTTGACCGGGTTTTCATCTACATCAACAAGATGACCGTACATAACCTTTTGATTTTCGATTTGCGAACCGCCGTCTGTGTTAAAGCTTACAGTGAATCCCGCATGACTTATCGCAAAAATCACACAGGCGACAAGAGCAATAATACATATGAGTATGAGTTTGTCAGCCGTCTTCACCGACATCTTAATATTTCGATAAAGCCCGCCGGGTTTTCTTTCTGTATTTAGGCTTATTGTATTGTTTTTGTTCATATTTTTCACCACATTTCTATGTGTTTGATTATGGGCAAATTTAAAAACAATTATCTTCTTGCGAGATACTTACGCATATCAATAGCGCACGCAATAAGAATGATTAAGCCTTTGATGATATAAAGCATATTTGCAGATACCGAAAGGAAGTTAAGACCTGCAAAGATAATCTGTAAAAGAAGTACGCCGATAACGATACCGCTGATTTTACCTGTGCCGCCGACAAAGGATACACCGCCGATAACGCAAGCTGCAATGGCGTCACATTCGTAGTTAAGACCTGTGTTTGCCGAGCAGGATGCAATACGAGCACCCTCGATAAAGCCTGTGATACCGTACATAACACCCGCAAGCACAAATACCATCAAAATTGTCATAAATACATTTACGCCTGAAACTCTTGCCGCTTCCTCGTTTGAACCGACCGCAAACATATTTTTACCGAACTTTGTTTTGTTCCAAACAACCCACATAACAGCGGTTAAGATTACGGAATAAAGAACATATTTCGGAACAGAAACGCCGCCGACAGTGAAGAGCGTACCTGTGATAAAGCTTGTGTAAGATGCGTCAAGACCCGAAAGAGTTTGACCGTTGTTTCCGCCAATCATAAGGTACATAAGAACTGTACCGAATACGATAAGCTGAGTTGAAAGAGTAACAATAAACGGGTGGAGCTTGAATTTAGCAACGAAGAATCCGTTTACAAGACCTACAACGGCACCGATTACAATTACTGCAAGAATAACCGCAATAAGAGGCAGCGTTTTAAGATTCGGGAACATCTTGTTCGCATAATCTGTAACCTGTAAAAGCGATGCCGCAATGCAGGCGGTCAAGCCAACGCATCGGCCTGCGGAAATATCCGTACCGGTTAATACGATACAGCCTGCAATACCTAAAGCAATAGGAAGTTTTGCAGCGGTAAGCGAAACAATATTAACTATTGATGATACGCTTAAAAATGCCGGGACCTTAATTGCGATAAAAATTACCGCTATTGCAATGATGATATACATTGCATTGTTAAACAATAAATCTGAAATTAATCTTTTTTTATCGTCCTTATCTGCCGCTTTGAATTTTTCAATCCAAAGGGAAAAACGAGAACGTCCAACTTTTTTTACACTTGTGTCAGCCATAATTAAATCCTCCTTATGCATATTTTGCCGCAAGGGTCATAATCTCTTCCTGATTTGTAGTCTTGGCATCAACCTCACCCGAGAGTCTTCCGCCAGACATAACAAGAATTTTATCGCACACGCCCAAAAGCTCTGCCATTTCGGAAGAAACCATAATGACTGTTTTGCCTTTTTTTGCAAGGTCTAAAATGAGCTGATAAATTTCATATTTGGCACCTACATCAATACCTCTTGTCGGTTCGTCAAGAAGAAGCACGGTAGGGTCTGTCAAAAGCCATCTTGCAAGGATAACCTTTTGCTGATTACCGCCCGAAAGAGAGCTGATTTTCGTTTCCTGATTAGGAGTTTTAACTCTGAGGG
>OQVR01000858.1_pt1 | contig 13591 bp, 9 predicted proteins | sample 1691521 | NCBI WGS metagenome assembly OQVR01 (sample SAMN03418256, study PRJEB22391) | human gut metagenome | biome: human-gut; feature: organic feature; material: feces | host: Homo sapiens | place: Tanzania | collected 2013-01
CAGGCAGCCGCTGGCGCCATCGCCGTCATCTCGTCGAGCCTCGTGGGTGTGGGCATGGCGTTTGCGGGCGCAGCCTACTGGTCGCTCGCCACGCAGGGACTGGTGTACGTGTCTATCAACACCTTCTTCCAGTGGCACTACTCGCCGTGGCGCCCCACGCTGCGCGGCATCTCGTTCGAGCCGGTGCGCCACATGTTCCGCTTCTCGTGCAAGATACTCGCCACGACGATAATGACGCACGTGAACAACAACGTGCTCAACATCCTGCTGGGCCACTACTTCTCGCCGCGCGACACGGGCAACTACAATCAGGCGTATCAGTGGAACACGAAGTGCTACTCGCTGGTGCAGAGCATGGTGGCGCAGGTGGCGCAGCCGGTGCTCGTGAGTCTGGGCAACGAGCCGGGGCGCCAGACCGACGTGTTCCGCAAGATGATGCGCTTCACGGCGTTCATCGCCTTTCCGCTGCTGCTGGGCTTCGGACTGGTGGCTAAGGAGTTCATCGTGCTTGCCATCGGCGAGAAATGGCTCGCCTCGGCTGCGCTGATACAGATACTGTGTGTGGCGGGCGCCACGATGCCCATCGCCACGCTGTTCTCCAACATGATTATCTCGAAGGGCCGCTCGGGCACGTTCTTCTGGTGCACGTTCTCGCTGGGCGTGGTGCAGATAGGCGTTATGATGATGCTTTGGCGTCAGGGCATCACGCGCATGGTGGAGGCTTACACGGCGCTCAACGTAGTGTGGCTCGGCGTGTGGCTCTTCTTCGTGCGCCGTCTCACGGGCTACGGTCTGCGCATGTTCCTGCGCGACGTGATGCCGTTCGCTCTTGCTGCCGCCGCCGTGATGAGCGCCGTCCATTACGCTACGCTCTCTATCAACAACCTCTGGCTGTTGCTCGGCACGCGTTTCGTGCTCGCCGTAGCGCTTTATTACGCGGTGATGAAGGTGGCAAGGGTGAAGATACTGGCGGAGTGCGAGGCATTTGTACGCCGCAAACGCGGATAGCGCAGAGTGTGATGGTGTTACAGCAATGTGGTAACGCCATTACAGCAGCGTGGTAATGCTATTACACCATTGCGGTAACAACATTACATCGTCGCGGTAATCGTCTCCAAAGAGGTGCCTTCAAGGGGAGGGTGTGTCAAAACTCAATCAATGCGGGCTGAAAGCCCAACAACCACATAGCCCAGGGCAGCGCCCTGGGTGTTGAGTGTATATATTGAATAGTGCGCCCTGTAAGGGCAACAGCTTAATAATTAGGCTTTTGCCCTTACAGGGCGTGGGGTTAGTGTGGCGCATATTTACCCAGGGCGTTGCCCTGGGCTATGTGCTTTTGCCCCTTCGGGGCGTCCTACTCGTGAGTTTTGACACACTCTCAACCAAGCTGACGGTGCACTTCTTGCTCGGTTGGTGCACTTCTTGCTCGGTTGGTGTATTTCTTGCTCGGTTGGTGCCATCTGTTCGGTTGGTGCACTTGAGACAAGTGCACCCCCTTGAAGGCACTCTTGCTTCTGAAATCTGTGGATTCTGTGGGAGGTCTGCGCACCCTAACATCTGTGATGAGTGAAATCTGTGGGAGAACCTCCGCTGCACCAACATTTTCCGCCAATTTGTCCTTTGCTGCTGACTATCTGTCGCCGAAACTGCCAATGTTGCTTACGATTTATCGGCGGAAACAGCGAAACGTTTTTGGCACGTAAGTTGCAGTATACTTAGTGCAAGCCGATGGACGGAAGCCCTGAGGCAAGCAAACGATAAACGTAAGATTAAAATATAAATAGGAGGTATTTGATATGTTACCAGTAATGAGAAATACTTGGATGCCAGAAGTTTTCAACGACTTTTTTGATACCGACTTTATGCCGCGTACAAACGCAACCGCCCCGGCAATCAACGTTAAGGAAACAGAACACGACTATACTGTAGAGCTTGCTGCAGCCGGAATGAAGAAGGACGACTTCAACATCAACATCGACGCTGACGGCAACCTGCACATCAAGATGGAGAAGAAGAACGAGAAGAAGGAAGAGGAGAAGAAGGAGCACTATCTGCGCCGCGAGTTCTCTTACACCAAGTTCGAGCAGACATTGCTCTTGCCTGACGATGTCGACAAGGAGAAGATTGCTGCCAACGTGAGCGACGGTGTGCTTACTATCGATCTTCCGAAGGTTGAGCAGAACGTGCAGAAGGCAGCTCGCCAGATTGAGGTGAAATAATCCTCGCGAGGCACGCCCCGACGGCACGACAGCTTCGCAGCCCGACGCCGTCAGGCACGCTCAGCAGTTGATTTTTGGTTAGTATTAGATGATATAAATTGTTGTTGAGAAAATTGTTGATTAGGTTTAAGTGAGAAAGCCCTGCCTCGCACGAATGCGAAGCAGGGCTTTCTTCATGTATTTAGTTGAGAATTGAGAGTTGAAAGTTTACTCAGTTGAGAGTTTACTCAGTTGAGAGTTGAGAATTGAGAGTTGAGAGTTATGATATGCACTATAGTTTGTGCCCTCTTGAAGCTCTCAAGGTAATCATAACTCTCAATTCTAAATTCTCAATTCTCAACTTAAAACAATTTACTTATACTCGTGTACCGGCAGTTCGCCGTTGAGTGCTCCGAGCGCGTTGAACGCCAGCGACTCCATCTCGCCTTCGCCCGGCAGCACGATGACCGGAGCGAGGAAGCCCACCTGCTTCTTTATCTCCTCAACGCAGTATTTGCTGTATGCGATGCCGCCGGTGAGGATGATGGCATCCGCCTTTCCCCAGAGCGCAACCGCCATGGCGCCTATCTGCTTCGACACGGTGTAGAGCATAGCCTCGAGCACCTCGTGGAACGGCTCCTCGCCAGCCTCGGCACGGCGCGATATCTCCTTCATGTCCTTCATGCCCAGCAGCGCCTGGCATCCGCCGTTGCCCGCAAGCATCTTCATTATCTCAGCCTCGGTGTGCTTGCCCGAGAAGCAGAGTCGCACGAGCTGGTCGGCTGGCAGCGTTCCGGCACGTTCCGGCGCGATAGGACCCTCGCCGTTGAGCGCGTTGTTCACGTCAATCACCTTGCCCTCGTGGTGAGCCGACACGCAGATGCCGCCGCCGAGGTGAGCCACTACGAGGTTCATCTCCTCATACTTGCGGCCTATGCTGCGCGCATAGCGGCGCGATGCAGCCTTGGCGTTGAGCGCGTGGAATATCGACTCGCGCTTCATGAACGGCAGACCCGTATAGCGTGCGCGTGTCATGAACTCGTCTACCACAACCGGGTCGGCCATGTAAGCCGGACAGTGGCACATCTGCGCTATATCGTCGGCGATGAGCGAACCGAGATTGCACACGTGCTTGTGCTTGGCGTTGATGAGGTCCTGCTTCATCTGCTCGTTGATGGCGTAAACGCCGCCGTGCAACGGCTTCAGCAGACCGCCGCGACCTATCACGGCGTCGAACTCCAGAGGTATTCCTGCCTCCTTGAGCAGCTTCAGCACGAAGTTCTTGCGATACTCATACTGCTCGTTAACGGTAGTGAACTGGTCCTGCTCCTCCTGCGGGTGCAGTCCGTCTGATGTCCATACAGCACGTTCGTCTTCATACACAGCCACCTTCGTTGAGGTGCAGCCGGGGTTTATGACAAATATCTTCTTCATAAATGGTTTTTGTTGCTTCTTCTTATTTGTTTATTGCCTTCAGGCAGGCAGTTGCTAAAGAGTAGAATTTAGAGTCGGCAGTGTCGGCGCGCGATGTCACCACAACCGGCGCGCTGGTGCCCACGAGCATGCCCGCAACCGTAGCTCCGCCGAAGAGCGTAAGCGTCTTGTAGAACGTGTTGCCAGCCTCGATGTCGGGGAAGATGAGGCAGTTGGCGTTGCCCACAACCGGCGATGCGATGCCCTTGATGGCTCCGCTCTCTGCGTCGCAAGCCGTCTTCACGTCCATCGGACCACCTATCTCCACCTCGCCGTAGGCTCCTTTTGCGGCGTTAGCCTTCAGCTCCTCGTAGCTCAGCGTGAGCGGGAACTTCTCAGACACCTTCTCGGTGCAGTGGATGAGAGCCACGCGCGGACGGTCGCCGCCCGTGATGCTGCGGTAGGTGGCGGTGATGTAGCGCGCCAGAGCGTCAAACTGCTCCGTAGTGGGGTAGGGAATAACGGCTGCGTCGGTGAAGAAGAGCAAGTGGTTGAGGCTCGGCACGTCAGCCACAGCGATATGTGTCAGCACGCTGCCCTTGATGAGGATGCCCTCCTCCTTGTTGAGCACGGCGCGCAGGAGGTTGTCGGTGTTCAGCGAACCCTTCATAAGCACGTCGGCGCGGCCTTCGCGCACCTCTTTCACGGCATGACGCGCCGCATCGTCGTCGTCTTCGGCTACGATGAGGGTCACCTTGTCGGGATAGTCGGCAGCCAGACGGCGAGCGATGTCAGCCTTAGCTGCGTTAGCCACAAGGATGAAGCGTGCGAACTGCTCCGCAATGCTTCGTTCGATAACTTCTTCTGTGTGAGAGTCGGCAGGAGATGCCACGGCAACCGTCACTACCTGCGCAGCTTGGCGCAGACGTTCGGGTAGGATTTTAAAGTCAACGATAGGTTCCATACTTATTTATAGGGTATTATGTTTAGAGTTGCGCATTTTGTTGCTATCTGTGCAACTTTTGCAAAGTTACAGTAAGTTTGTTATTCTGCAAAGAAAAACGGGAAAATTTATTCTCAATCGCAGGAATGTGGAACTTTAATCAGTGAAATATAGTAACTTTGCAGTCAAATATACCAAGATACAGTCTATGACAACAGCAGAATTTATACAAGAATATCGCGAAAAGGACACCCGTCAGCTCGCCCTTCAGTCGGCACGCTTCCCCGATGTCGACATGCCCTACGCACTCGACCAGATAAAAGGCTGGCAGACAGCGCGCCGCAAGCTCCCCACATGGGCTGCCTGCGACGGCATCGTCTACCCGCCACACCTCTCTATGGAGCAGTGCTCGTCGGAGCCGACGGCGCAGTATAAGCTCAATCTGGCGATGGAGTGGGCGAGGAGAGTTGAGAGTTCAGAGTTGAGAGTTGAGAGTTCTTCCAGCATGACCGACCTGACCGGCGGTTTCGGCGTCGACTTCTCGTTCACCTCCTGCGCTTTCGCCTCAGCCACATACGTAGAGCGCAACGCACAACTCTGCCACATGGGGGAGCACAACCTGCCGTTGCTCGGCATCGGCAACGCCAAGGTGGTCTGCGCCGACGCCGTCGACTATCTCTCTACGCTCGATATGCAGACAATGATATTCCTCGACCCTGCGCGCCGCGACCAGCACGGCGCCAAGACCGTCATGCTTGCCGACTGCACGCCCGACGTTGTGCAGCTCCTGCCGCAGCTTCTCAAGAAGTCGCGCTTCACAATGCTCAAGCTCTCGCCCATGCTCGACTGGCACAAGGCTGTAGAAGACCTGCAGGGCATGGTGCGCGAGGTGCATATCGTGTCGGTGGGCGGCGAGTGCAAAGAGCTGCTGCTCGTGCTGTCTGAAGAGATAGAAAGCGAGCTGAAGGTGTTCTGCGCAGACCTTGAAGCGGGAGGAGGCTCTGGGGAGGCTGGCCTTTCTGGCGGTTCTAGTAGTTCTAGCTGTTCTAGCCTTTCTAGTGAACCTAGTTTCCCTAGAACGCCTAGTTCTCCTAGCGCTCCTAGTTCCCCTAGCGCTCATAGCCATGCTTCCCTCTTCGTCTACACCCCCAGCGCCTCCCGCCCAGCCACCAACTCAAAACTCAAAACTCAAAACTCAAAATTCTTGTATGAGCCCAACGCCTCAATCATGAAAGCCGGCTGCTTCGACGAGCTTGCGGCAGCCTACGGCGTGTCGCCCGTCAGTCGCAACAGCCACCTCTTCCTCTCTGCTGAGCCCGTCGACGGCTTCCCGGGCAGAAGCTTCAGCATAGAGCGCGTCACAACGCTCAACAAGCGCGAACTGCGCCAGGCGCTGGCAGGCATCGAGAAGGCGAATATCGCCACACGCAACTTCCCGCTCTCCGTAGCCGAACTGCGCAAGCGCCTCAAACTCAAAGACGGCGGCGACGTGTATATATTCGCTACAACCACCGCTGAAGACGAACATCTACTGCTGATTTCTCATAAATATCAATAAATATTTAGCATATTTTCGTCTGTTTGAGCAAATTTCCGTACTTTTGCATCTTTAAGGCTTTATTTATAAAGATGTATCTATCGCCCGAAGTGACAATCGGGCGACGTATATCAAACAAAAAATGAAAGAATAAATCAAGAAAAATGTCAGCAATAGAGATTAAGAAAGTTGAGTCGCGCCGCGACCTTCGCCAGTTCGTTAATTTTCATTACGACCTCTATAAAGGTAATGCTTACGACGTGCCCAACCTCTACTTCGACGAGATGAGGACCTTCAGTAAGGACAAGAATGCAGCCTTCGACTTCTGCGAGGCAGAGTATTTCATGGCGTTCCGCGACGGCAAGATGGTAGGTCGTGTGGCTGCCATCATCAACCACAGCGCCAACAAGAAGTGGGAGCGCGAGTCGGTGCGCTTCGGATGGATCGACTTCGTTGACGACATCGAGGTGTCTAAAGCCCTGCTCAAGGCTGTAGAAGACTACGGCAAGCAGAAGGGAATGAAGGAAATTGTTGGTCCGCTCGGATTCACCGATATGGACCCCGAAGGAATGCTCCTCGAAGGCTACGACCAGCTCGGCACTCAGGCTACTGCCTACAACTATCCCTACTATCCTGAGCACATGGACCGCATGGGCGGATGGGAGAAAGACAACGACTACGTAGAGTACAAGCTCTACGTGCCCGAAGAGATGCCAGAGAAGTACGCAACCATCGCGAAGATGATTCAGAAGCGCTACAACCTGCAGGTGAAGAAGTTGAAGCGCAACGAAATCTACGGCGAGAACGGATACGGCAAGAAGATATTCAATGTAGTGAACGAGACCTTCAAGGACCTCTACGGCTACTCGAAGCTCACCGACCGACAGATAGAACAGTACGTGAAGATGTATCTGCCCATGGCAGACCTCGACCTCATCACCATCATCGAAGACTGGAACACACCCGACCATAAGGTAGTTGGCGTGGGCATCTCCATACCTTCGCTCGCACACGCCCTACAGAAGTGCGGCGGAAAGCTCTTCCCCTTCGGCTGGTGGCACATACTGCGTGCGCTGAAGTTCCACAAGACCGACGTCGTAGACCTTCTGCTCGTAGGCATTCTGCCCGAATACCGTCAGAAAGGCGCCAACGCTCTGCTCTTCTACGACCTCATCCCGCGCTACCAGCGCCTCGGCTTCAAGTGGGGAGAGACCCACGTCGAGATGGAGACCAACATGAAGGTTCAGGGACAGTGGCAGTATCTCAACCGCGAGATACACAAGCGCCGCAGATGCTATAAAAAGGACATTTAAATCGGATAGCATCCTTGGTGCTGTCACAATTGCTTAGGATGCTATAAGATATAAAGAAATAAAATGGAAGAAAACATTCAACCCACAGTTCAGTATACCGATGACAACATACGCCACCTCTCCGACATGGAGCATGTGCGTACACGTCCTGGTATGTATATCGGTCGCTTGGGCGACGGTCAGTTGCCCGAGGACGGCATCTATGTGCTTCTGAAGGAGGTAATCGACAACTCTATCGACGAGTTCAAGATGAACGCCGGCAAGCGCATAGAGGTAGACATCGACGACCGCCTGCGTGTGTCGGTGCGCGACTATGGTCGCGGCATTCCGCAGGGCAAGCTCGTAGAGGCTGTCAGCGTGCTCAACACCGGCGGCAAGTACGACTCGAAGGCGTTCAAGAAGAGTGTGGGTCTGAACGGCGTTGGCGTGAAGGCGGTGAACGCCCTCTCGGCACATTTCGAGGTGAAGTCGTACCGCGACGGAAAGATGCGTGCGCTCAAGTTCGAGCGCGGCAACCTCAAGTCGGACATCACCGAGGACTCTGCTGACGAGAACGGCACGTATATCTTCTTCGAACCCGACCCCACACTGTTCGTAGGCTATTCGTTCCATGACGACTTCGTGGAGACAATGTTGCGCAACTACACATATCTCAACTCTGGTCTTGCGATTATGTACAACGGTCGGCGCATCCTCTCGCGCAACGGCTTGGCAGATCTGCTCACCGACACGATGACTACCGACCCGCTCTACCCCATAATACATGTGAAGGGTGAGGACATCGAGATAGCCTTCACGCATACCAACCAGTATGGCGAGGAGTATCACTCGTTCGTGAACGGACAGCACACCACGCAGGGCGGCACCCATCAGAGCGCTTTCAAGGAGCACATCGCACGAACTATCAAGGAGTTCTTCGGCAAGAACTACGAGTTCACCGACATACGCAACGGACTCGTGGCTGCCGTGGCGCTGAACGTAGAAGAACCTATGTTCGAGAGCCAGACAAAGATTAAGCTCGGTTCGCTTCAGATGGCGCCGGGCGGAGAAAGCATCAACAAGTACGTGGGCGACTTCGTGAAGCTCGAGGTAGACAACTACCTGCACATACACGCCGACGTTGCGGAGGTGATGCAGCAGAAGATAACCGAGAGTGAGCGTGAGCGCAAGGCGATGGCTGGCGTCACGAAGCTGGCACGCGAACGCGCCAAGAAGGCAAACCTCCACAACCGCAAGCTGCGCGACTGCCGCATCCATTATTCCGACGCAAAGAACGACCGCAAGGAAGAGTCTTCAATCTTCATCACCGAGGGCGACTCAGCCAGCGGATCTATCACAAAGAGCCGCGATGTGAACACCCAGGCGGTGTTCTCGCTGCGCGGAAAGCCGCTCAACTCGTACGGCTTGACAAAAAAGGTGGTGTACGAGAACGAAGAGTTCAACCTTCTGCAGGCTGCGCTCGATATTGAGGACGGACTCGACACGCTTAGATATAATAAGGTGATAGTGGCAACCGATGCCGATGTGGACGGTATGCACATACGCCTGCTCATCATCACGTTCTTCCTGCAGTTCTTCCCCGATCTTATCAAGAAGGGACACGTCTATGTGCTGCAGACTCCGCTGTTCCGCGTGCGCAACCGCCGCACCAAGATTAAGAACAAGAAGGTTGTGGCAGACGCCGACGCGCGTCTTACGGGCAAGGAGAAGAAGAGCGACTTCATAACCCGCTACTGCTACAGCGAGGACGAGCGCCAGCAGGCGATACGCGACCTCGGTCCCGACCCAGAGATAACACGATTCAAAGGTCTGGGCGAGATTTCGCCGGAAGAATTTGCCCATTTCATAGGTCCCGAGATGCGACTTGAGCAGGTTACGCTGCACAAGACCGACCAGGTGCAGAAGCTCCTCGAATACTATATGGGCAAGAACACCATGGAGCGACAGAGCTTCATCATCGACAACCTTGTTGTGGAGGAAGATCTGCCCGAGGAAGACATGGAATAACAAAACAATCAGATTATGAAACGTACCAATAATCACAAACATAACGCATCGCACTCATTCTCGTTAAAGACGGGAGTGGGTGCGTTGGTTTTTCTTTTGCTGTGCGTAGCTATGTTCGCACAGCGCGTCAATCCGCTCAAGAAGCTCCAGATAGCAGAGCTCGCCATCAGCAATCTCTATGTCGACTCGGTAGACGACCAGAAGCTCGTAGAGGACGGCATACGCGGCATGCTTGAGAAGCTCGACCCCCACTCGTCGTACACTACGGCGAAGGAGACGAAGTCGCTCAACGAGCCTCTGCAGGGCTCGTTCGACGGCATCGGCGTGCAGTTCAACATGATTTCCGACACGCTGCTCATCATCCAGCCCGTACGCAAAGGTCCGTCAGAGAAAGTTGGCATCATTGCCGGCGACCGCATCATTACTGTCAACGACACAACCATATCGGGCGTGAAGATGGAGCGTTCGGAGATAATGCGCCGCCTGCGCGGTCCGCGCTCGTCGAAGGTGAAGCTCGGCGTGAAGCGTCGCGGCGTGCCCGACCTGCTCACGTTCACCGTAACGCGTGCGAAGATACCCGTACACACGCTCGACGCCTATTATATGATACGTCCGCACGTGGGCTACGTTCGCATCGGTTCGTTCGGTGCAACCACATACGGCGAGTTCATGACCGCAGTCGACTCGCTGCAGAAAGCCGGCATGCGCGACCTTATCCTCGACCTTCAGGACAACGGCGGCGGCTACTTGCAGTCGGCTGTGCGCATCGTTGAGGAGTTCTTGCAGAAGGGCGACCTCGTAGTGTATACCGAGGGACGCGCCCAGAAGCGCCAGGAGTACAACGCTGGTGGCGGCGGACGCCTTGAGAAGGGCAAGGTATGCGTGCTCATCAACGAGTATTCGGCGTCGGCAGCCGAGATCGTCACCGGCGCCATCCAAGACCAGGACCGCGGAACCGTGATAGGCCGCCGCTCGTTCGGCAAGGGTTTGGTGCAGCGTCCTATCGAGTTCGACGACGGTTCGATGATACGTCTCACCGTAGCCCACTACTATACGCCCTCGGGCCGCTGCATACAGAAGCCCTACGAGAAGGGCGAGAAGGAAGACTACGCACAGGATATAGAGAAGCGCTTCAAGCACGGCGAGCTTTACTCAGCCGACTCGATACACTTCAACGACTCGCTGCGCTGCTACACTCTGCGCAAGCACCGCACGGTGTATGGCGGCGGAGGCATTATGCCCGACGTGTTCGTGCCGCTCGACACCACACAGTACACAGCGTTCCACCGCCAGCTCGTAGCCCGCTCGCTCGTTATCAACACAACGCTGCGATACGTTGAGGACCACCGCGACGAGTTGAAGACAAAGTACGCGAAGTTCGACGACTACATGAAGCGTTTCGAGGTGCCGCAGGCGATGGTTGACACGCTCTTCGCTGAAGCCGAGCGCCAGAAGGTGAAGCCTCGCGACGACGCCGAGCGCCAGCGCACGCTCCCCATGCTGCGTCTGCAACTGAAGGCGCTCATAGCCCGCGACATCTGGGATATGAACGAATACTTCCGCCTGATGAACGAGCAGAACCACATCGTGAGCAAAGCGGTAGAAGTGATTACGGGCAAGTAAAGACGTGTTGGCTTAAAAGCTACTAAAAGTCGTCTTTATTTCTTTCGAAGTGTTGACAGACATTAAATATTAAGGCAAATGGAAAACTTTTGTGATAAAAAAGTTTTCGCATTTGCCTTTTTTGTATATCTTTGCGCCTAACGACAAGGCTTTTAACGGCTTTGCAACCAAACTGTAATAGTAGTAGTCATTGAAACTGCAACATCAGTTGTAATGAAACAGTAACAACATATATAATAATTAGGAGATGAAAAAATTAATGTTCAAGAGTAGCATTGTGACAATGCTTTGCGTTTTCTGTAGTCTTTCTGCCAGTGCGGAAGGAAAGTTCGTATTGTTCAAGTACGGCAATTTCGACACATGGGTGACACGCCAGATTCACGAGTCGGCTGTCATCGGCGGCAACACAAAGACACTCTACGAGATTGGACCAAACAGAGCCCTGAAGGGCAACAACCCATACGTGAACCTCGGCGGATCGCCTTGGGGCACGAGCAACGTGATGGCTAAGGTTTCGGGCATCACGAAGACCAACAATTCGGTGTATCGCGACAACCGCGGATCGGGACATTGCGTCAAAATGACTACCCACATCGAGACCTGCAAGGTGCTTGGTCTTATTAATATTAAGGTGCTCGCCGCCGGCAGCATCTTCCTCGGCGACATGAAGGAGCCTATCACCGGCACCAAGGAAGGCCCGAAGGCGCTTAACTTCGGTATTCCGTTCACTCATCGTCCCAAGGCTCTGCGCTTCGACTACCGTGTGCAGGTGCCTGGCAACGCCAACCGCATCCGTCAGACCGGCTTCTCTAAGGTGACGACCGTGCCTGGCAAAGACTACTGTGTGGCTCTTCTGCTTCTGCAGCGTCGCCACGAGGATGCGCATGGCAACATCACCGCACAGCGCGTGGGCACCGTAGTGGTAAAGTACGGCAAGTCGACCAACGGATGGGTTGAGGACGCCACCTACGAGATTCACTACGGCAACATCACCGGCAAGTCGTTCTACGACGCTTCGATGATGGGTCTGCGTTCTACCGACTACGCTCGCAACTCTAAGGGCAAGAGCGTGCTGGTGAAGGAGACCGGCTGGGCTGATGCCGACGCCACACCGACGCACATCGTGCTGCAGTTCTCGTCGAGCCACGGCGGTGCTTACGTAGGCACCGTGGGCAACACCTTCTGGGTAGACAACGTAGGACTGGTGTATTAAGGTGTTGTGATGTTGAGATGGTGAGGTGTTGAGATATCCTTGTCAACTCTATTATTAATTTAAAAACATGAGGTTATGCGCCCCTTAAAAGCGATTCTTTTCTTACTCTTTACGATAGCTCTGCAGCCCGCTCGGGCTACAGAGCCGTTCTGTTTTGACACTACCGCAGTAGCTGCGCCTGCCGCAGACGTGCCTTGGGCTGCCGACACCGCCGTGGTGGCGAAGCCGAAGAAGAAGAGTCTCTTCAACCGCTTCCTTGCCTACTTCAACGACGCCAACAAGGAGAAGAAGAACAAGCGTTTCGACTTCAGCGTGATTGGCGGACCCCACTACAGCTCCGACACCAAGCTCGGCATCGGACTCGTGGCTGCTGGTCTATACCGTTCAGACCCTACCGACTCGCTCTCGGCTCCGAGCAACGTGTCGCTCTTCGGCGATGTGTCTACCGTGGGCTTCTACATGCTCGGCGTGCGCGGCACACATAAGTTCCCGTGCGACACCCACCGCCTCAACTACACGGTCTATTTCTACTCCTTCCCGTGCTACATCTGGGGATGGGGCTACGACATGGGCAACCAGGACGCCAACAAGAGCAAGATGAAGCGCTGGCAGGCGCAGTTCAAAGCCGACTGGCTGATACGCACCGCCGACAACCTCTTCATCGGTCCGACCGTCGACTTCGACTATGTGCGCGGCACTAAGTTCGACCGTGAGGAGCTGCTTGGCGGCGAACGCCCAGAGACGCTCAACTTCGGTGCTGGCGTCACAGCCATCTACGACACACGCGACAACCTCACGGCGCCGAAGCGAGGCATGTACATCCAGTTCATGCAGCTGATGCGCCCGAAGTTCATCGGCAACAAGTATAACTCCTACACCACCGACTTCCGCATCGACGGCTACACGCACCTATGGCGCGGCGCTACGCTTGCAGCCGACTTCCGCACGCAGCTCAACTTCGGCGATGTGGAGTGGTCGATGCTCGCGCAGCTCGGCGACAGCTATTCGATGCGCGGCTACTACCAGGGCCGCTACCGCGACAACCATAAGATGGAGGCGCAGGTGGAGTTGCGACAGCATGTGTGGAAGCGCAACGGCGTGGTGGCGTGGGTAGGCGCCGGCACCATCTTCCCGAAGTTCAGCAAGATAGAGTGGAAGCACATATTGCCGAACTTGGGCGTGGGCTACCGCTGGGAGTTCAAGAAGAATGTCAACGTGCGACTCGACTACGGCTTCGGCAAGTCGGGACAGCACAGCTTCATATTCAATATCAACGAAGCGTTTTAGTTATGAAAAAGATATTAGCCCTCCTCACCTCTCCCCGTTTCCTCTTTATATACATAG
>OQVR01000859.1_pt1 | contig 13585 bp, 10 predicted proteins | sample 1691521 | NCBI WGS metagenome assembly OQVR01 (sample SAMN03418256, study PRJEB22391) | human gut metagenome | biome: human-gut; feature: organic feature; material: feces | host: Homo sapiens | place: Tanzania | collected 2013-01
AGACCTCAGACCTGGCGAGCATCTACATCCACGGGGTGGTCTCCTGGCAGGGTTTGCCGTCGATGAGGCCGATGATTTCCTCGACCGACTTGAAGCGGTCTTCGTATTTCACCGCCAGACCCTTCTGCAGGATGCGGGTGGTCTTGTCGTCGAGGGCTACACCCTCGAGCGAGAGTTGTTCTGACTTGCGCTTCTCCTTGATGAGCGTGAAGCGGCGCGCTCTGGTCATGCCCTCGGTAAAGGTCATCTGCCACGGAGCCGCGCCGAAGAGCATGGTGTAGAGGACGGCCGTGGCAGAGAAGATGTCGCTCTGCTCGTCGTAGAGGCCCATGAAGGTTTCGTTGGCGCAGTATTCCACCTCCAGATCTGCCACCTCAAAGGGTGTCTTTCCATTGCATCGCGGCGCTGTGTGCCCCATATCGATGATTTCGGGAATACCTCCAGCCACCTTGGAAAGCATGATGTTGCGGGGAGTGATGTCGTTGTGGCACAGGCCTTGACGGTGCAGGTAGCCGAGGCCGTTGAGAATACCTCTATATATATTCAGGGCGGTGTCGGCATCCATCCTGCCTTTGCGGGCGAGCTTGTCCATCAGCACGTCGCCGGTGAAATAATTGGTGACGAAGTAGTGGCACTCTCCGCAGTCCAGGTGGACCTTGCCCGAATCGATGAAGGAGACGATGTTTTCATTGACAAGTTTCTTGCAGCGCTCGATGGTGTAGACCTCGTGCGTGGCAGTGTCCATGAGACGCTCTGGAGTCTTCTTGAGGATATACAGCTTGAGAAAATAGATGTTGTCGTTGTCGTCTATCACACGGTAGGTCTCGGTATATTCGTTCTCCTTGATGAGGCTTTGGACAAGGTACTTGTCAAGTCTTGCGTTCTCTTTCAGTACACTCATAGTTCAGTCGTTAGGTTTGGTGTATAGTATTTCAGATGACTGCCATAGCCGATGGCCGATGGCTATGGTTACAAAATTAAGACAATTTCCGTTAATGCCAAACTTATCTTCCGCTTTTTTTGACTATAGATAGGGAAAATGGCATCTTTTCCGCCCATCTCGCGGCTGGACACAAAAACGCCGCAGGCGTTCCTCATCACTGAGAATGTGCCTGCGGCTATAATCTTGAAAACGAAATCGGGTTTATTTGAGCACGCCAAGTTCCTTGCCCACCTTGATGAAGGCGGCGATACACTTGTCGAGCTGCTCGCGGGTGTGGGCGGCAGAGAGCTGCACACGGATGCGGGCCTCGCCCTTGGGCACTACAGGATAGTAGAAGCCCGTGACGTAGATACCTTCCTCGAGCAGACGGTTGGCATAGCGCTGAGAGAGCGGCGCGTCGTAGAGCATCACGGCGCAGATGGCGCTCTGGGTCGGCTTGATGTCGAAGCCGGCGGCCAACATCTTGTCACGGAAGTAGTTCACGTTCTCCTGCTGGCGGTCGTGAAGCTCGTTGCTTTCCTTGAGCATCTTGAACATCTCGATGCCGGCGGCCACGATCATAGGCGGCAGAGAGTTGGAGAAGAGATACGGACGGGAGCGCTGGCGGAGCATGTCGATGATCTCCTTGCGGCCTGTGGTGAATCCGCCGACGGTGCCACCGAACGCCTTGCCGAGGGTGCCTGTGAATATGTCAATGCGGCCATAGCAGTCATATTGCTCTGCGACTCCGTGGCCGGTCTTGCCGACAACGCCGGCGGAATGGCTCTCATCAACCATCACGAGGGCGTCATACTTCTCGGCCAGCTCGCAAATCTTGTCCATCGGAGCGACGTTGCCATCCATTGAGAAGACGCCATCGGTGCAGATGATGCGGAACCTCTGGGCCTGAGCCTCCTGGAGACAACGCTCAAGGTCGGCCATATCAGCGTTGGCGTAACGGTAACGGACAGCCTTGCAAAGACGCACTCCGTCGATGATGGAGGCGTGGTTCAGGGAATCTGAGATGATGGCGTCGTCAGCCGTGAGCAGAGGCTCGAACACCCCACCGTTGGCATCGAAGCATGATGCGTAGAGGATGGTGTCCTCTGTGTGGAAGAAGTCGGAGATGGCAGCCTCAAGCTCCTTGTGAAGATCCTGGGTTCCGCAGATGAAACGGACAGAGGACATTCCGAATCCCCTCTCGTCCATAGCCTTCTTGGCTGCCTCGATGAGCCTCGGGGAATCAGCCAAACCTAAATAGTTGTTGGCGCAGAAGTTAAGAGCCTTGCTGCCGTCCTGGAGAGTGATCTCGGCGGATTGTGCGGAGGCGATGTTTCTCTCGTTCTTGTAGAGTCCGGCTTCCTTGATGGAGGCAAGCTCTGCCTGTAGATGTTCCTGGAATTTTCCGTACATATTGATAAAATTTTAAAACGTTTCGATTTCGCACTGACAAATATATTAATTTTTGACAAAATCGATAATATTTTATTATAAATAAGGGCTCTTGTCAGAAAATAATGTAAATTTGCACTTGCTAATTTAGCAATAAACAAGCGATCCGCAATGAAAAATGTACTAGTGATAGGTTCGACCGGACAGATCGGTTCGGAGCTGACAATGAAAATCAGGAATATGTACCCGGATGGCAACGTTGTCGCCGGCTACATCAAAGGCGCTGAGCCAAAGGGTGTTCTGCTTGAGAGCGGTCCCGCCGAGGAGGCTGATGTCTGCAACGGTGAGCAGCTTCTGGGCATCGTGAAGAAGTACAACATCGACACAATCTACAATCTCGCCGCCCTGCTCTCGGCTGTCGCGGAAAGGAAGCCGCAGCTGGCATGGCACATCCAGATAGACGGACTCATGAATATTCTTGAGATCGCGAGGGAGAACAATGTCGCTGTGTTCACACCATCCTCGATCGGTTCGTTCGGCCCTGAGACTCCGCATCAGAACACTCCTCAGGACACGCTCCAGAGGCCTCGTTCGATGTACGGTGTGACCAAGGTGGCCACCGAGTTGCTGAGTGACTACTATCACACCAAATACGGTGTGGACACCCGTTCGGTAAGGTTCCCTGGACTTATCTCCAATGTGACACTTCCTGGAGGCGGCACGACAGACTATGCCGTTGAGATCTACTATGCGGCAGTAAAAGGCGAAGAGTTTGTCTGCCCTATCGCGGCCGGAACATTCATGGACATGATGTACATGCCTGACGCGCTGAAGGCCGCCGTGGACATCATGAACGCGGATCCTTCCAAGCTGAAACACCGCAACTCGTTCAACATCGCCTCCATGAGCTTTGATCCGGAGATTATCTACCACAAGATTCAGGAACATATTCCTGGATTCAAGATGCGCTATGAGGTGGATCCGGTACGTCAGGCGATCGCTGACTCTTGGCCGGACAAGATGGATGATTCCTGCGCCCGCGAGGAGTGGGGATGGACACCGTCCTATGATCTGGAGACCATGACCGTGGACATGATCGACGCCCTCAAGAAGAAACTTCTCTAAAAAAGGATTCTATTATAAAGGATCAAGGACTGGCCTTCAGGTCAGTCCTTATTTTTTACCGGCTTTCCGTGCGGCTTTTCTGGCTTTCTGTTTTTCGTAACGAGCCTTGTAGCGTTCAAGCATCCTCTCTTCCTTAGCACGACGTTTCTCCATCGCCTTCAATGTCTTGAGGGTCCTCTGACGCTTCTTCTTCAACGCTTTCTCCTCCTTGGCCTTAGCCTTGGCGGCATCACGGGCGTCAAGTTCAGCCCATCTGGCCTCCTTGGCCGCCTGACGATCTTTTCGCGCCTTCTCTCTCTCAGCCTTTTTGCGTTCTTGCTCAGCCTTCTTTATGGCCGAAGGATCATTGGCCAATGAATCGGCCTTGCTGACCGACAACGAATCTGAAACCACAAGGCTGTCCTTCACGGCAAGGCTGTCCTGTCGCGCCAAAGAATCACGGCTGGCAAGGCTGTCTCTCAGAGCCAGACTGTCGGCACGGGCAAGGCTGTCCGCCAAAGCAAGGCTGTCGGCGGCGGCAACGATCCTAAGGCTGTCGGCAATCCTGGCAGCCTCAGCCTTGCGCTCGGCCTCAAGCCTTCTGCGCTCAGCGTTACGGATCCGTTTCAAGGAATCCTGTCTGGCCAGCATCTTATAGACGCTGTTCATGTGGCCCGGGAAGTAGATGTCCGTCTGCGCGAATTCGGCTCTCGGCACATTCTCATAGACTTTCCTCTGGGACTCTCGCGGCTTATATGGCGTGATGTCCTCCGGTCCCTTGGGACGTTTGTCCGGCTGCCAGTCGAATCCCTTCAGAATCTTCTCGTCCTTTTTCATCTGGACGACCGGGTAGGCATCTGTCTTCACGGCATCGAAGTAGTTCAAGTCCTGAATATTACCGTCCTTCAATGTCGCGGTCAACATCTTTGACTCGAACTTGTTGACGGTGGCCAGACTTCCGTTCTCCTCGATGTAGAAGACTCCGGACGCGCCACCCATCGAGTCGAACCGCCTCAACGCACCGGTACTGTCAAAGTATGCCATCATCTCTGTTCCACGGATCTGGTCATAGGACAAGGTGTCCTCCTGCACTATTATAAAGGCATTGGACATCAAGCTGGCGCGGTCAATGGACCGGTTCTTGACAATGACGGTTATACTGTCGGCACTGTACTGCCGCTTGATCTCATTCCAGACAATCGGGTTTTCATACAACCTTATCAAAGAGTCAAGATCCGTGTAGGCAAGAGAGTCGCATGCGACCTGCATGTCATTACGGAACACCTTGACGTTACGTATGCCATAGATGAAACTGATCTTCGTGGAATCCTTGGGGGCCAAAGACAAAGAGTCAGTGGGAACATGCAGGGAATCCGTAGGAACGGTCAGGGAATCCGTAGGGACGGTAAGGGAATCCGTAGGGACGGTCAGGGAATCCGTAGGGACGGTCAGGGAATCCGTAGGAACGGTAAGGGAATCCGTAGGCACGGTCAGGGAATCCGTAGGCACGGTAAGGGAATCCGGTGATTGCGGATTGGTCACTTCGGCAGGCTCAGTGACCGAAACAGGTTCAGTGACCGCGGAAAGGGTCTTCGCCGCCAGACTGTCGCTTGGAACACGTACAGTGTCGGGCGACGTTTTCAGGGTGTCGGGCGACGTTTTCAGGGTGTCCGGCAATTGGAACCGTGGAGGAGCATATTCAATGACATCATCCCATGGAGCGGGAAGGCCTTGACGGCCTTTCGTCACAGGATCGCCGATCATCGCGTCACCTGACAGTTTTCCGGATTTCGAGATCGCCTTTCCTCCTGAATTATCACCTGTCTTTCCAGCCGTTGTTCCCGCCGTCTTTCCTATAGCCGTTCCAGTTGCCTTGCCAGCCGGTTTCCCGGTCGGTTTTCCACCTGCCTTGCCAGCCGGTTTCCCGGTCGGTTTTCCACCTGGCTTGACAGCGGAGGCGCCTCTGTCGGAGGCTCCGGCGGCGTTAGGGTCTTCCTCTTCCCGCTTCTTGCGGGCCTCTTCGGCCGCGGCCTTGGCTGCCTCGTAGGCCTTGCGACGGTACTCCGTGACAGGATCCACGTTTATCTCTTTCAGACGGCTTGCCGAATTGGAAATCTCCGATGAATCCACATCACATTTCGGTATGGAGCGCAGAATCAATGTGTCCGCACCGATGTAAGCTGTATCTCTCTTTTCCCCTTGCTCGCTGATCGCTATCACAGCCGGCTCACGGGTCAACTTTATGAATGACAAGGAATCTATATACTGCACATAACCGGCCACCGCGGCCACATTGCGAGTCGTGTCAAGCAGTTCCACATGGCCAAACATCTCCACATTGTTCGGAACCCGGTAATATACCAAGGTGTCAGCCCATGCCTCCTGGTTCTCGGTAAGAATATGCACGTTCCTGAAGAACGTGAACTTTTCCAAAGTCCGCTCGTAAAAACCGGCCTGAGAAGAAAGCATGTTGTTGTCCCTCCATGCGTTGGTGCCGGTTCCGAAAGTGGCTACGTTCGTGCCTGTGTTGTAGTCCAGATCATCAGTCTTCACGAATATCGAGTCAGTGTACATGTTGACGTTGTTCGTGAAACTGAACGTCTTGAGCTTGGAATAGTAATGGCCGTCATCGCTCTCGATGATCTGGCCGTCCTTGTCGCGCAAGGCACCGCCGTTCCTGAACACGGCCACACTGTCCTTGGTGTTATAGTCCAGGTCAGTGGTACGCAGGGTGTTCCCATCCTTGTCCCTAAGCTGGACCAGCGCGCCTCTGAACTGAGCGAGGTTCTGGTCGATAAGATAGTCGAGGCTCTCGCTGCTGAGCACTGTGTTGTTCTGAATGATCTGGACGTTGCCGAAAGCGTTTATAACATTCTGGTTGACATTCCACAAGGCGGTGTCGCAGATCAGAAGAGTTGAATTGTGCTCGAATCTGGCATGTCCCAAAGCCTTCCTGTAGCTCTGGCCATATTCCTCGACCTGCTGAAGCTCATCACATCCCAGCAGGCGCACAAGACTGTCCTTCTGCTCGGTGTTCTGGGCGAAAAGGCCGAACGAAACCAGCAGAAGGATTAATGAATATGCCAGACGTCTCGCAAGCATCAGTCTTCAGAGAACTTTGAAGCCCAACCCGGACGACGGAACTCGCAGTCCTTGAACATCGGGTCGATGACAATGTGGGTCTCCTTGATCTTGCCGGCGAGGAAGTCATCGATGGCCTTCATCTGCTTGTCTTGACGGACTTGCTCCTGAAGCTGGCTGAAATCCTCCTCAAACGACGCAGTGTGGGCCGGAATGATCTTGTCAACACGGATGATCTTGTAGATGGTCTTTCCAACGACATAGTCTTTGACCTGATCCTGACGGCCATCATTGTCAGTGGACTCCACAGGCTCGGAGATCTCGCCCTCCTTCAAGTCCTTGATGGCCAGATAGTCCTCCGGCTTGAGCTGGTCAATCTCGAAATATGCCGAGCCGGTGTTCGGATCGGACATCTGACCGCCGTTGGTCCTGGTGGCCGGATCCTGTGAGTAGAAGTTCGCCGCCATCTGGAACGTCACGGCGTTATTGTTGATCTCGGTACGGAGGCTGTCCAGAGTCTTGAACGCCTTATCCCTGTCGTCATCAGTGTATTTAGGCTTCATCAGAATGTGGCGGGCGTTGAACATGTCGCCTTTCTTCTCGATGACCTCGATGATGTGGAATCCGTCAGGAGTTTCGACAATCTGCGAGATAACACCCGGCTTCAAAGCCATAGCGGCGTCTGAAAACACAGGCCAGAAGATTGACTTCGAGGCCATTCCAAGCTCGCCACCCTTACGGGCGCTACCCGGATCCTCCGAATATATTCGAGCAAGAGTGGAGAACTTCTCTCCGTTGATGATCCTCTCGCGGAGGTCCAGCAACTTCTCGCGCACGGCCATGTTCGCGGCCTCGCGGTCCGGATAACGGCAGATCTGGCTGAGCTGGTACTTGATAGGAACTATCGGAAGGTTCTTGGTGTCAACCGTGTCAAGATATTCCTTTACATCATAAGGTGTCATCTCCGGGATCTTCTTCATGATCTCCTGCTGGGCCTGCTGTGTGAGGCTCATGTCCTCGTACTGCTTGCGCCATTCCTGACGGAGGCGGTAGAGAGGCTTGCCGAAATATTCCTCAACCTTGTCCTCGCCGCCGAGGTAGGTCAGCATCCTGTCCGCCTGCTGGGAAAGGCTTCCCTCAACCATGTCCTGATTGACCGTGAGAGAGTCGATCCTGGCCTGCATCAGGAATATCTTCGATTCGAGAATCGATTCCAGCACCTCGCAGCGGACATTCCTGTCTGATGAAAAGCCCTGGGCGCTGCGGTCCTTGACCGCCCCTTCGATGTCGGAGATCATGATCGCCTCGTTGCCGACAACGGCGACGGTCTTGTCAACGTACTTGTATTTCTGGGCAGAAGCCATCGCGCAGGTCGCTGCGAGGGCGAAGATGGTGATTGCTGTTTTCTTTATCATTTCGAATATATTTCAAAATTCTCCTTAACCTTGGCGTCTTCTATCAAGTCCCGTTCCAAACCGGCCAGGAGCTCGTGCTTTCTTCCGCTGATGATGATGTCCTTTATCCTGTCCTCACAGTATTCCACCGGAGCGATCTCCCCGGCCCTCCGGTAATCCACTATGAACGCGACAGAGAGGTTGGCATCCCCGTCCGTCATCTCTATGAAGTTGCCGCTACGCTGTGAGAGCATCTGAACATAGTCCACACCGAACTCGGCGGCCAGTTTCACCGCGTCTATCCAGCCATTGGAATAGTCATGGTAACGCTGGGTCGAATTGAAGGCGATGCTGTCAGCGGCCACCACGTCCTCAACCTTGTCCGAAGACATCAGCTTCTTGATCTTCTGAAGATTCGGAGAATCTTTCGGAATATTCATAAAACGGGCTTTGAGGATCGGCCGCTCCAGCTTGAAGGACTCTTTGTGGGAGCCATAATATTCATCAATCTGCTTTTTTGAGACGGTGGTGTCGAGGCGCTCGTTGATGTAGCGCTGCTCGTAGCGGTACCGCAGAAGCGACTGGCGGTAGGCCTCAAGCTCCTTCGAGACATCCTTTTCCTCCTTGGAGAGACGCTGCTGGGCGATGTCGAGGAAAGCCTTGTCCTTCACCCACGAGTTGATGTAGAGGTTCGCAAGGTTCACGCTGTCCTCCGGAGACGTGCCCTTGGGGATCACATCGTCCAGTTCCGAGCGATAGAGTTTATGGTCTCCCAGCCTGGCGACAACCTCCCCGTCGTGAATCAGCGAGGATATTGCCTTGCAGGACGGAAGGGCGGCAACGGCGACGGCCATCATGAATATGCGGAACCTCCTGAGCATCATTGATTAGCGGGAATAGTTAGGGGCTTCCTTGGTGATGGTCACATCGTGCGGGTGGCTCTCAAGGAAGCCGGCGTTGGTGATGCGCACGAACTGGGCGTTCCTGAGTTCCTCGACAGTATGCGCTCCGCAGTAGCCCATTCCGGCCCTGAGTCCGCCGACAAGCTGATAGACAACCTCTGAGACGGTCCCCTTGTAAGGCACCTGGGCCACGATTCCTTCTGGTACGAGCTTCTTGATGTCGGACTCCATGTCCTGGAAATACCTGTCCTTCGAGCCTTGCTCCATCGCTTCGAGGGATCCCATTCCGCGGTAGGACTTGAAGCGGCGGCCGTTCATGATGATTGTCTCGCCTGGGGATTCCTCCGTTCCGGCGAGCAGGGAGCCTGCCATGATGGTGCTGGCTCCGGCGGCAAGCGCCTTGACGATGTCTCCTGAATATCTTATACCGCCGTCAGCGATCACAGGCACGCCCGTTCCCTTGAGGGCATATGCGGCCTCCATTACGGCCGTCAGCTGCGGCACGCCGATTCCGGCGATGATTCTCGTGGTGCAGATCGAGCCCGGGCCGATTCCGACCTTCACGGCCTTGACTCCGGCATCGGCGAGAGCCTTGGCACCGGCGGCGGTGGCGACGTTTCCGGCTATGATCTGGAAATCCTTATAGGCGTCGCAGGCCTTCTTGATCATCCTGAGCACACCTTCGGAGTGTCCGTGGGCGGTGTCGAGGACGACAGCGTCGGCTCCGGCGTCGATCAGGAGACCGATCCTGTCGAGCGTGTCGGACTTGATTCCGGCGGCGGCGGCGACAAGGAGACGGCCCTTGCTGTCCTTGGAGGCGATAGGGTTGTCCTTGATCTTCATAAGATCCTTGTAGGTGATCAGGCCGACGAGCTTGCCGTCGTTATCCACAACAGGAAGCTTCTCGACCTTGCTGTGCTGGAGGATCTTCGTGGCGTCGGCCAGGGTGATGCCCTTAGGCGCGGTCACGAGGTTCTCCTTTGTCATAACCTCGGAAATCGGCAGCTGCATATCCTCCTGGAACCTCAAGTCACGGTTAGTGACGATTCCGATGAGGAAGCCGTTGGCGTCCACGACAGGAATGCCGCCGATGTGATGCTTCTTCATCATCGCGAGGGCGTTGCCGACATTCGCGTCCGGGCTGATCGTCACAGGATCGTAGATCATTCCGTTCTCAGCCCTCTTCACGTGACGCACCTGCTCGCACTGCTGCTCGATGGTCATATTCTTGTGAATCACACCGATACCACCGGCCCTCGCCATCGCTATGGCAAGATCGGCTTCTGTGACTGTGTCCATCGCGGCCGACACGATCGGGGTGTGGAGCTTGATGTCAGTCGTGAAATTTGTTGTGACATCCACGTCACGAGGAAGTACATCGGAATGTGCCGGAACCAGCAAAACGTCATCGAAGGTGAGGCCTTCAGGAATCTCTCGGTTTACAAACTTCGCCATTGTAATCAAATAAATTTGACAAATATAAGAATTTTCACGCAATAGTTGGCTTGGCCGGAGGGTTGTTCTGCCTCTATGGCCTCAAAAAATTCTGTTTCCGGCCCGACAGCCGGCCTTCCGGCAAGCGAAAGTTGTGCCAGCCGATTAATCAAGGCTTTGAATATAAACGGCCTTGCCACGTGTCCCATTCCTCAAGACGTTTGTCCAGAAGGCGGAGGATCTCGAAGTTTCGGACGAGTCCCCACGGGGTGTCGTTCACGAAACGGGGCGGGACCTCACCGGCGACCCGTTCGATGTAAAGGTCGGGGCGCAGGCGTTCGAGGATGTCGATGACAAAGTCAAGATATTCATCAAGACCGGGACGGTAGAAGGCTGAGGGGTCGGCGGCATATTCCTTTTCCATCACTGTGCCTCTGACGATCTGGAGCTGGTGGAATTTGACGGAGCGCAGCGGGAGGGAGGAGATAAGGCCGCATTGGTCGAGGAGCATCTCTCTGGTCTCGCCGGGGAGGCCGAGAATGAAGTGGGCTCCGGTGTCGATGCCTCTTTCGGCGGTCATTTCCACGGCTTTGCGGGCGCACTCGAAGCTGTGGCCGCGGTTGATGTGGCGCAGGGTGCTGTCGTGGCAGGACTCGATGCCGTACTCTACCACCACTATGGGGGCGGTGAGGGTATCCGGAACCGGGGCCTGGGCAGTTGGTCCCGGAGCCTGGACAGTCGGTCCCGGAGCCTGCCGAAGGGATCTTTGCCACCTTGAAAGGACACGCCCCGACGCCAAGCCAGCCAGATAATCCAGCTTCTTCTCATCGACACAATCCGGACGCGTGCCGATCACGATCCCCACCACCTCCGGATGGCTCAGGACCTCCTCATAAAGAGCCTTCAACCGATCCAACGGACCGTATGTGTTTGAATATGCCTGGAAATATGCCAGGTAGTGCCTCGCCCTCGGATATCGCACCTTTTGGAACTCTATTCCTTCGTCAATCTGTGTCAGAAGCGGCTTCCCCGGAGTACTGTAACCAGGATGGAAAGCGGCGTTGTCGCAGTAGGTACACCCTCCCCGCCCCACGGTTCCGTCCCGGTTAGGGCACGAGAACCCTGCGTCCAGAACAAGTTTCTGGAGCCGCTCACCGTACCTGCGGCGGTAATAACCCACGAACGAATTGTATCTTTTCCCTTCTGAAAAACCAAACATAATGCAGCCGTTACTCCTTCTTCCGATTCACCTTTCCTTCGCGTCCTCTTCAGTTCCACGTTCAATTGTGATTGTCCTATTCCGGACATTCGGTTTTCAAAGAACTCCATTAAGGAGGACTCCTGTTCCACGTCCGGATGTGATTGTCCTATCCCCTTTTCCCGACACGTGCCACCGAAAAGTACGACATATTCCTTGCAAAACTAATGAATTGTGAATATTTTTACAAGTTGGATCCGTCATTGGTTCCGGAAAGAGAAGGTTTTTGATTGGTTTGAACCACGAAAGGGCATTTCAAGCAGAACAGTTTATTGATTATAAACAGATGTCGATATGAACATATTCCTGAAAATTTTGTCTTCGGCGGCCGCGGTCGCTCTGTCATTCAATTTTGCCGCCTCAGCGCAGGAAGCCCCTAAGAAATGGGCTGTGGTTGAGTTTTCCGCCAACCTTATGCGCGAGGCTCCGGACTACGCCGCCGAGCTTGGAGACCAGGCGTTGATGGGAACGGTGGTCGAGGTCCTGGACAAGTCAAGCTACTGGGTCAAGATAAAGAGTCCGGAGCCTTACACGGCCTGGGTCAATGAGATGGGGCTTGTGCCGATGAGCGAGGAAGAGCTTCAGGACTACCTTGAGGCTCCGAAATACATCTGCACAGCGGCTTTCTCACACATTTACGAGGAGCCTTCGATGGATTCCAGGATTGTCTCCGATTTCGTGCTCGGAGACATCGTGAGAATCATGTACAGTGTCAGGACGCATGCCGGAGGACGTTACAAAGGCTATGAGGAGGGGCAGGCGGTTCTGAAGAAGAAGTTTGTCGGAGTCGTGCTGCCGTCAGGCAAGACCGGTTATGTTCCCGCTAAAGATGTCGCGGTGTTCTACAAATGGGCCAAAGACCGCAAGGACAGGACCACGGCCGGGGATGATTTCAGGCAGGATCTTCTGACCACAGGTTACAGGTTCCTCGGCGTACCGTACATGTGGGGCGGCACGTCCATCAAGAACGTGGACTGCAGCGGATTCACCCGCAGCGTATATTTCGCCAACGGAGTGCTCCTTCCGCGCAACGCCTCCCAACAGGCAAGGATCGGAGAGGATGTGGGAATATTCAAGGACAACGGGGATGTTGACTGGAGCGGTCTGCTTCCGGGAGACCTTCTGTTCTGGGGCAAGGCCGCGACCGACACCACCAGGGAGCGGATCACGCACGTGGGGATGTACATCGGTGACGGCAAGTTCATCCACTCCGCCCAGGTCGTGCGTGTCAACTCATTGGATTCCAGCGCTGCCGATTTCTACAACCGCAAGCCTGTCCGCGCCCGCCGCATCGTCGGCCACATAGACGCTGATGGCTCCGGAATCATCTCCACCTTACGCAGCCCGTTCTACTTTCCGCGGAATTAGTGCGGTCACAGCCAGTCCGCGCCCGCCGCATCGTCGGCCACATAGGCTCCAACGACTCCGGAATCATCTCCACCTTACGCAGCCCGTTGATTCAGCAAGTTCATCACCTGTTAATCAACTCGTCTCTAGGCTCGTTGAATTAACAAGCGACATTCAACGGCAATTTCATTTTCCGCAAATCGTGGCAATCTATGCTCAACAGGTCTCATATCTCATCCCAGAATATGTATGGTGGGCGAACTCTTTTTACGATACATATTTATTGCTGTCCGCTAAAAGTTAGCGAGCAACGAGATATCCATCCGCAGTGCTGTTGTAACGGCATTGCGGATGATTTTTCTGAGGGTAAGCCCCTTAGCTGAAGAGAAGCAGTTCTTCTGGAGGCGGATTTGGATCCGATTCTGCTTCTAAGAGCAGTTTTGCCCAGTCTTTTTCAGGGTCCTCGAGGAAGGTATAGAGGTTGACATAGTACATCAGCATGATTCTGACCATTGTGGCAAGGCCAGAGAAGCTCCATTTGCGCTTGATGTGCTTTTGCAAGACCATCAGTAGCAGGTTTGCGATAAGTGTGACCCAAACCTGTATCTTGATTGCGTTAGCGCTCTCGCCGTAGAAGTATCTTAGAGGGAAGTTCTGCTTTATCTGTTTGAACAATTTATGTATAGCTTCTCATAAGTTCTTTTATGACAAGCATATCATTATGCAAAGTTGACATCAAAGCTACATTGAT
>OQVR01000860.1_pt1 | contig 13583 bp, 9 predicted proteins | sample 1691521 | NCBI WGS metagenome assembly OQVR01 (sample SAMN03418256, study PRJEB22391) | human gut metagenome | biome: human-gut; feature: organic feature; material: feces | host: Homo sapiens | place: Tanzania | collected 2013-01
GCCAGCCTGTTCCCTTGCAGATGTTGCAGCCCTTGCCGTGGCAGATGTTGCAGCTGACGTCGATCTCGCTCGACGGCTCGGTGAACGGAAAGTAGGAAGGACGCATTCTGATCTGGGTGTCCGGACCGAACATCTCGCGAGCGAAAAGAAGGATCGCCTGCTTGAGGTCGGCGAACGTCACGTTCTCGTCAATGTAAAGGCCCTCGACCTGATGGAAGATGCAGTGCGCACGGGCGGAGATCGCCTCGTTCCTGAACACGCGTCCCGGGCAGATCACACGGATCGGAAGCTTCATGGTCTCCATCGCGCGGACCTGGACGGAAGACGTATGTGTTCTGAGCAACAGCGGGTCAGGATGGCCTGCGGACACGAAGAAAGTGTCCTGCATGTCTCTCGCTGGGTGGTTCAGAGGGAAATTCAGAGCCTCGAACACATGATAGTCGTCCTCAATCTCAGGACCCTCGGCCACATCATAGCCGAACTTTCTGAATATGTCCACGATCTCCTGACGGACAATCGACACAGGATGCCTGGAGCCGAGTTCAAAAGGAACCCCCGGCATGGAAAGATCCTCCTTAGGCCCATCAGACGCACCCTCCGAAGCCGCCTGCTCTTTCATTTCGTCAATCTTGGCCTGCGCGGCCTGCTTGAGTTCGTTTATCTTGCGGCCAAACTCCTTCTTGAGCTCCGGACCGTATGTCCTGAACTCATCAAACAGTTTGGTGATCTCTCCTTTCTTGCCGAGAAGCCTTACACGAGCCTCCTCTACTTCCTTGGCGGTCTTGCAATTCAGCTCGCTGACATGCGCGAGCAGCTTTTCTATTTCTTCTTTCATAATATTCCCGAAATATTCCTGCAAAGTTAATCATTTTCCTGCAGTTTGGCGGAAGACTTTTCCATCTTCGCCTTTCTTTTTTCACGCGCCTTCTTGTCGCGAGCGGCGCCATTCTTCAAATATTTATCCCACTGATTGTCATTAAGCACCTTACGGAATGCGACATAGATGTTCTCGGCCCATTTGTCACTGGTTCTCGTGTAGATGTCGAAGTTAGACACTTTGGCCGAGGACAGGTTGTTCATCTCTTCCTGCATGGCACGGTAATCATGATTCAGAATGGAGTCCACGTAAAACACCTGCCAATCCTCAAGCTTTAGCGTCATCTCCAGTCTGTCAACCTCTTTCTGAATGAACTCGGACAGTTTCTTCTCCTGTTCCTCCGGGCTTGGCATTCCCTGCTGCGCATAAGCCGTCAGCACCGAAAAGGCCAGACACATCACCGCAAGAAAAAAATTTTTCATATCTTTACATTTTGTAATAACAGGTAACAAATTTAGTCAATAATAAGTTAATAGCAAAATGGCAAGACACTCAACCATCTACGCGCTGCTGGCAGCCATCTGCGCGCTCACGGCAAGCTTCAGGGCTGATGCCTGCACCAACATCATCGTGACAAGGGGAGCCAGCACCGACAACTCGAACATAATCTCCTACGCGGCGGACTCGCACGTCCTCTACGGAGAGCTGTACTTCCACCCGGCCGCCGACTGGAAAGCCGGCTCGATGCTCGACATCATCAACTGGGACTCCTACAAGCCGATGGGACAGATTCCTCAGATCGCGCACACCTACAAGACAGTCGGGAATATGAACGAGCATCAGCTCATCATCGCCGAGACGACCTGGGGCGGAAGGCTTGAATTGGAGGACACCACCGCCATAATGGACTATGGCTCACTCATCTACGTTGCCCTGCAAAGAGCCCGCACGGCAAGGGAAGCGATCCAAGTCATCGTGGATCTGGCCAATGAATATGGATATGCTTCCGAAGGCGAGACATTCTCGATAGCGGACAAGGACGAGGCCTGGATAATGGACCTCATCGGAAAGGGCTGCGAGATGAAGGACGGAAAGAACATCCGCAAGGGATTCGTGTGGGTGGCCATGAGGATTCCTGACGGTTACATCTGCTCGCACGCCAACCAGGCCCGCATCCAGACCTTCCCGCTGAACGACCCTGAGAACTGCCTCTACGCCCCTGACGTGATCTCCTTCGCGAGGGAGAAAGGCTACTTCGACGGCAAGGATGAGAACTTCGACTTCAGCGCGGCTTACTGTCCGGCCGATTTCGGTACCGTAAGGGGCTGCGACGCAAGAGCCTGGAGCGCCTTCAACATTCTCTGCGACGGACAGTTCACCTACGAGTTGGACGGGAAGACCATCACCGAGCCGGCCTCGGCCTACTATGACTACATCACCGGCAAGGATCTCAGCCACAGGATGCCTCTTTTCGTGAAACCGGCCAGAAAGATTTCCGTAAAGAACGTCGCTGATGCGATGAGAGACCACTTCGAGGGCACTCCGCTGGACATGACCACCGACATCGGAGCCGGCGGCAACGCCCTTCCTTACAGATGGAGACCGATGGGATTCGAGTACAAGGGCTGGAGCTATGTCAACGAAAGGGCCATCGCCACCCAGCAGACCGGATTCTGGTTCGTGGGCCAGTCAAGGCATGACCTTCCGGACGTTGTCGGAGGAGTCATCTGGTTCGGAACCGATGACGCGGCGACATCCTACGTCACCCCGATCTACACCTGCACCGACAAGGTTCCGGAGTGCTTCAGGGTGGGCAACGGGAATATGCTGAAATACTCCCCTACCGCCTCATTCTGGATCAACAACCGTGTCGCCAACGCCTGCTACAAGGCCTACAACATTATGGCTCCGACAGTTAAGGAAGCTATCGACAATTTTGAGAACGAGCAGATGGGCTCAAAACTTGCAGAGATGGACCGCAAGGCTCTGAAAGCCTATAACGCCATACTCCCGAAAGCCGAGAGGAAAGGCCTGGACAGCAAGGACTGGTTCGCGTCCGTCAGGAAGATGCTCACCGAGTATTCAGTAAGCACAGCCCAGAAACAGTTCGAGAACTGGGTCGCCCTTGAGGAACTGCTTCTTGTGAAGTTCATCGACGGCAACGTCAAGGCCCAGAACACCGACGGCTCGTTCAAGCATTCAAAGTGGCACGAGGGCACTCCTGCAGGGCTTAGCCAGCCTGGCTACACCGAGAAGTGGAAAGAGGCCGTCGTGAAGGATCACGGGGATGTGATCAGGGAAAGGTAAAAAAGATATTTACAAATTATGCGGAGACTGTTTCTGATAATGATTCTGCTGCTGTGCTGTGCGGTTTCCTTCGCTCAGACCTACACCGTTTCCGGTACGGTCCTGAACAAGAAGACCAAGGAGCCGGTGGAATTTGCGACCGTGGTGGCCGTGGAATGCGAGCAATGGGCCGTCGCCGATGACAAAGGGCGTTTCACTCTCAAGAACATTCACGCAGGGAAGAACACACTCAGCGTGTCGTGTCTTGGTTTCGTCACCGACACCAAGACAGTCGTCATAAGCAAGGATCTGACAGGGTACAAGGCTCTCCTGAGCGAGGACAACCTCAGCCTGGAAGGAGTTGTCGTAACCGCCAAGGAGAACGAGAACAGCGCGACTACGAGCCGGACCATGGACAGGACAGCGCTTGATCATGTCCAGATGGTTAGCCTTTCGGACATAGGAGGCCTACTACCAGGAGGAGCCACCGCGAATCCAAGCCTTCTCTCCACCAATAGATTCAATCTCCGGGCCGGAGAGGCGACCGAGGCTGGCAACTCCTCCTTCGGCACCGCTGTCGAAGTAGATGGTGTAAGAATTTCGAACAACGCCTCCTTCTCAGAAATCAAGGGTGCGTCAATCAACAACATTGCATCGAGCAATGTAGAGTCCGTGGAAGTGATTTCCGGAGTTCCATCCGTTGAATATGGTGACATCGGCGCCGGAATCGTCAAGGTCAACACCAAGAAAGGACTAGCCCCATACTTGGTGACAATGACGACAAACCCAAAGACAAAACAGTTCTCCGTCAGCAAAGGCTTCGGTCTCGGACAGAGCCGGAACGGGGTCTCAGGCGGTGTTCTGAACGCCAATGTCGAATACACGCGATCCGTGAAAGACAGCCGTTCGCCGTACGAGTCCTACAACCGCAAGCAGATCTCCTTGAACTATTCCAACCTATTCAACAACGGAATGTTCAGCGAAACCCCGATAAGGTTTTCCTTCGGAATCACAGGCAACCTCGGAGGAAGCGACACGAAAGCCGACCCGGACCTGCTTATCGGCACTTACGAGAAACAAAAGGACAACACGCTAAGGGCAAATGTCGAAATGAACTGGCTTCTGAGCAAACCATGGATCACCAACCTCGAATTCAAAGGCTCGGTAGTCAGATCCAACAAACTCAGCGAGACCAGGAACAGGTATTCCAGCGCCGCCGGGACAGTGGCCCTGCATGGAAAGGAAGAAGGCTATTTTGTGGCCGAGGACTACTCCGCTAATCCGGACGCGGCGGCCATCATGATTCCTCGCGGCTATTGGTACAACACAATGTTCCTGGACGACAAGCCTTTCTCCTACAAACTCACCCTCAAGGGCAACTGGGCAAAGAAGTTCGGGAAGGTCAACAACAAGATCAAGCTCGGCGCAGACTGGAATGCGGACGCCAACCTAGGTAAGGGAGAACACTCGGAAGACCTTAGCAACGCGCCTACGTACAGGACCTACGACTATAGCGAGATCCCGTTCATGAACAACCTCGCCCTGTTCGCGGAAGAGAATGTCTCCATACCGATCGGCAAAGAGTCACATCTCAACCTGATTGCCGGACTCAGAGCGGAAAACACATTCATAAAGGGTTCCGAGTATGGCACCACGACCAGTCTGTCGCCAAGATTCAACGCGAAATACTCAGTGTTTTCAGCCAAAGGCCGCAGAGGGAAGTTCGTGCAGAGTCTCGCCTTCAGGGCAAGTTGGGGCGTGGCCGTCAAGCAGCCTTCATTCTCAATCCTATACCCTCAGCCGAACTACAGGGACATACAGATCTTCAATCCACCGACAGCTGACGACGGCAACGCCTACTATGCCTACTACATAATGCCGGCGACCATCGAGTACAACCCTGACCTTGTCTGGCAGCGCAACCACCAAGGGGAGCTCGGAATGGAGATAAACCTTGCGGGTACAAGAATATCCCTGGCCGGGTACTGGAACAAAACCGCCAAGGCGTTCTCGATGAACAAGGCCTACGAAGCGTTCACGTACAACTACACCGATCAGAAAGCGCTTCAGTCATGCACGATTCCGGTAAATGACAGAGTTTACAGCATCGACCGGAAAACCGGTGTCGTGACTGTTTCCGACAAGACCGGAACATTCGGGCCACAGACCATAACTGGTGTCACAAGGGAGTCTCTCACACCTCACACATACGCGGCGAACAGCGGGACTCCTATCAATCGTTACGGACTGGAGTGGGTGATCGACTTCAAAAGGATCAATCCGATAAACACCGACATCCGCCTTGACGGCAACTACTACGCCTATAGGACGGTCAATCAGGACCTCCTGGCTTATTCTCCAACCACCATCAGAATGACCGACAACACTCCTTACAAATACATAGGTTGGTATGTCGGGGGCAACAAGACAAACAACGGAAGCGAGTCCAGGACGCTGAGGATGAACGTGACTGTCACCACTCATATTCCTCGGGTCAGGATGATCATCTCAGCCAAATTGGAAGGCTCTCTATTGAAGTACTCCAGAGCCCTCAGCGAGACCGACGGAGGTGTCAGGACCTATGCTGTCGATGATGATTCCTCCTACCTTCCAAGTGAAGACCCGTCATTCATGGACAGGCGGGTCAAGACGGTCACCTATCCTGAGTATTACTCAAGCTACTGGGATCCGACTCCAAAGCCTTTCCTAAAGGATTTCATCTGGGCCAGGGACAACGACAGGGAACTCTACGACAACCTCTGCAAGCTGGTGGAAAGGACATCCTTCAACTACGCCTTCCAGAAGGATTACCTCTCACCGTTCTTCTCGGCGAACTTCAGCGTGACGAAGGAAGTCGGCGACATCGCCTCAATCTCCTTCTACGCCAACAACTTCTTCAGGAACATGGGACAAGTGTACTCCACGAAGTCGCAGCAGTATTTCTCTGTGACAGGCGGGACGCTGATTCCGGCTTTCTATTATGGTCTGACATTAAGGCTGAAATTCTAAGGCGAACTATAACAAACCAACAATTAAAAACAAAATTCAAATGAAAAGAATCATCTACATTATTCTTGCCGCGACCGCCGCATTCACGGCCTGCAAGAAAGACGAAAGCGCCAAGATCAACGATGTGACAATCCAGGTCGTTATCGGCAACGAGCCTGTCACGGATGCCGTTGAGGTGACCGTAACAGACAAGTCATCCTCTACAGCCTACAAGGCAACAACAGTCAACGGCACAGCGACATTCCAGCTTGTGGCCGGAATCTACGAAGCATCGGCGACAGTTTACAAAGAATCCAGCATATTCAACGGAACGAACCCTGCTGTCACGGTAGTCGACAACGGAACCAACAGCTTCAGGCTTGAACTGTCCGAGTCCACAACAAGCCAGGTCATCATCAAGGAGTTGTACTTTGCAGGCTGTATGGACAACGAGGACGCGAAGGACTACGCCTTGGACAAATATGTCATCCTGTACAACAATTCTCCTGTTGAGGCCGACGCAAGTAAGTTCGCGTTCGCGATCGGAAATCCGGCCAATGCCAATGCCACCAACAACTACCTCAAAGACGGCAAGCTCACCTATTCCGACTACATTCCGGCTTGGACCGCATGCTGGTGGTTCGATACGAACGTGAGAATCGCTCCTTACTCACAGATTGTCATCTCCATCACCGGAGCCATCAACCATACGGAGACCTACCGCAACTCGGTAGACCTGAGCAAGGCCGACTACGTCTTCTACGACCCTGAGGTCTTCAACAATGTCAACCACTATCCGGCTCCTTCAGCGTCCATCCCTGCAAGCAACTATCTCAAGACTTACTGCTACGGAATGGGCAGCGCATGGTCCATCTCCAAGACATCTCCGGCCTTCTTCATCTTCTCTCCGGAAGGAACCAGCGCCAAGGATTTCGTCACGAATCCTGAAAACATAGAGTCCCCTACCGGAAAGCCTGCTTTCAACTGCGCCAAGATCCCTGTGAAGTGGATAAAGGACGGTGTCGAGGTCTTTGACAACGCCAATCTCCAGAAGTCCAACAAGAGGCTTCTTGACAGCGTTGACGCCGGCTACATAGTTTTCACAGGCAAAAAAGGCTTCACCGTCTACAGAAATGTTGACAAGGAAGCCACCGAGGCTCTCGCCGAGAACGATGGTAAACTGGTCTACAACTATGCCGGCGGCACCGAGGCCGAAGAGGGCGGTTCCACTGACCCATCAGGAATCGACGCCGAGGCATCGATCGCCAAGGGTGCGCACATCATCTACAAGGACACAAACAATTCAAAGAACGATTTCCACCAGAGAAAGGTCTCTTCCATCAAAAAGTAAATCATGGGTTCAAGAATCCTATCGTTTTTAGGAATGTTCATCCTTTCCGCTCTTCCGGCCTGGTCACAGACCGGAGAAGAGTGGAAGGATGAATATTCCCGTTTCTCAGACTCGTCCCCGTGGATACGGTCTTCCAATCCTGCCGGAATCTCATCGCCCCTAACAGGCCGGCTCTCCACCGTCAGGGCTTGGTTTGAAAAGAAGAACGGAGGATTGATTGATCTACACGAGAGTCCGAACTGCCTAAAGCCAGGCCTGGAGGCTGCCTCCTACATGAAAGTCTCCGACAGGATCACTTTCTACGGTCGGGTGGACTACAGTTATTTCAAAGGGAAGGATATGGGAGGGCCTATCCTTCTGGACCCTTACTACAATCCGATCAACTTTGTCGAGAACTCCGACACGACGACCGGGTCGAAGACTCTGGAGAAATACACCCTTGAGGGTGCGATGGCATATTCATTGACCAACAGGCTCACGCTTGCCGGGAAGGTCTCTTACCAGAGCGCCGACTACGCCAAGCGTAAGGATCCGCGGGCGTATAACCAATGGATGGATCTGGATGCGTCGTTAGGCGCAAAGTATTCACTGCCAAGGGGTAAGGCCGCTTTCGGAGTCAGCTTGAGGTACACCAAGACCATCGAGACCGTACTTGAGAAGCTTTTCGGAACGATTGACAGGCAGTACTACTACCTGATCGACTACGGAGCCAGCTTCGGCAAGGTAGAGGTCGTTGAGGGAGACAACGGGTTCGTGTCTGTCAGCTATGAGCGTCCAATGTTCAACCAGTTCTTCGGCGGAAGCGCACAGGCCGAATTCAGCGTCGGCGGGGTAAACACCTTCATAGATCTGGGTGCGGCCTACAGAAGTGGTTACTTCGGGAAGAAAGGCAGCGGCACAGTGAAGTTCTGTGACTACGACGGAATGAGGTACGATCTCGGCGTCAGGGTCACCTTCAAGACCGGCAAATTCTACAACAGGATTGACGGAAACTGGAACATAATGACCTCGCTCAACAAAGAGAACTCCTACAGGGTCTCAACCAAACCTGGGCAGAGTTCCGAGATCCAGTACTTCGGAAGTCAGGAAGTCGGAGACAAGACCGTGGGCAGAATCAAGGCACGCTACTCGATCGAGAGACAGGCCGACTGTCACAAGGGCATCTTCGGCCCTGTTCCTTGGGCCTTGTCTGTCGGTTACGAGAGGTTCGGTGTGAACCAGACCGCAACATCATATCCTTTCTACAGGAAACAGAGAATCGCCCGCAACACGGTCAACCTGACTGGGGTCAAGAACTTTCCGATGGGGAACAACTTCTTGTCCATCACCTTGGGAGGGGATTATTCGTTCGCCGGGGACGATCTGAAGAACGAGGACGGACAGTACTCCTCCGCAACCGGGAACCCGCGTACCAACGACACCTACCTGAACAGGAACTTTGAATATTTCCACGCCTCCTCAGCGGGGGGGACAGCCTCCGTCCGCTTCACCCTGGTCAAGGAAACGGGCCGGCGCCACTATTCCGTATTTATGGATCTGGCAGACAGTTACCACCGCCTGACCTCGGATCCGGAATACCTCACCGGGAACTACAGGAACACAATCATATTCACAATAGGATGCAATTTTTAAAAACTCTTTTCATCACATCGGCCACATTGGCGTTGGGTGCGCTCAGTCTGACCGCACAGCCTCTGCCGGTGGACGGACAGATCAAGACAGGAAAACTTGACAACGGACTGACTTACTATGTCAGGCACAGCGCGAATCCTGCCGGAGTGGCGGATTTCTACATCGTGCACAATGTCGGTGCGCTTCAGGAGGATGACAACCAGAACGGCCTCGCACATTTTCTGGAGCATATGGCATTCAACGGAATCAAGCATTACCCAGGAAAGGAGATGCTGGAGTTCCTTGGGAGAAACGGCGTCCGCTTCGGAGCCAACGTGAACGCTTTCACGTCCAGGAGCGAGACCTGCTACCACATTGACGGAGCGCCGGTCGCCAGAGAGTCGTTCGTGGACTCCGTGCTGCTTATCCTGCACGACTGGTCGGGCGACATCCTCTGCGAGCAGGACGAACTTGACAACGAAAGAGGGGTCATCCGAGAGGAGTGGAGACGAGGCTTCGACTCGCGCCGTACCTTGTTCACCGCACAGACCAATCTTGTCTATCAGGGAGCGAAACAGACAAAGAGAACCGTCCTCGGATCACTTGACGTAATCAACAATTTCAAGAGGGAGGATATTCTTAATTTCTATCACAAATGGTACCGTCCTGATCTTCAGGCGATAATAGTGGTCGGAGACATTGATGCCGAACAAATGGAGAAGAAGATCATCAAGCGGTTCTCTGACATTCCAAAGGCCGTGAACCCGACTCCGAAGGAGGTCTACCTCGCACCGAAGGCTGACGGTCCGATCTTCGAGAACCTGATCGATTCCACACTGAGCTTCACCGCCCTCAAGGTTTTCTACAGAATGCCTTACCCGGCCCGTGAGATCCGCGGCACGGAAGGGTTCTACAAGGACCTTTACATCCGTGACATTCTGGCCAACATTATGACCGAAAGGATGAAGGAGCAGGTGCGCACCGGGAAAGCCGAGGCCAAGTCAGCGGTTATGGTGAACTATGCCGAGTCCAGCGACTACTATGTGGATCTTTACACAATCCTTGGCAAAAAGGACGGCAACCTGCTGGACCTCATCGACTTCTACGCTGGAAACGAGAAATCGATGATTGAATATGGTGTCTCGCAAGACGAGATCGAGGCCGCGAAGATGCTGGTCAGGAAGCGCTACCATCTCGACAGGCCGAAGAAGGCCGAATCACTTCGTAATGAAGACTTTGTGGGAGTCTGCCACAATAATTTCGTCAGCGGGGCCGCGCTCACCGATCCTGCCACACTGCACGGAATCCAGAACAGAATCCTCAAGGACATCTCTCTGGAGGATGTCAAGCCATACGTTGCCAAAGTTTTCTCCGAGAGCGACAAGATATATTCCTGGTTCGCCAATCCTAAGGATTTGGCCAAGGTTCCGTCCTTGGAGGACACCAAGGCCAGACTCGCTCAGGTCAGGGCACGTGAGGCCAAGCCGAATTTCCTGACATTCAACAAGATCGACCTCACGGTCAACTACCCGGAAGGAACGATTGTAAAGGAAAACAACGTCAAAGGGCTGGACGGGACGAAGGAATGGACCCTCAGCAACGGAGCCAAGGTTTACTGGACCGCCGTGAAGGATTCCAAAGTGACACCGGACCTCTCCCTGCTCGTTTACTTTGGCTCGGGCTACAACGCCCTCCCTCAGGACAGGTTCGCATCCTCGCTTTTCGCCGGGGAGTTCATCAGGGCCAACGCCGGATTCCGTGGAGCGACCGCGGATGAGATCGGAAAGATGCCGGAATGCGGTGGGATTTCCCGCTCACTCAGGATAAGCGACAGGTTCGCGGGCATATTCACGACAGCTCCTGCGAAGAAGGCGGAGAACGCCTTCCGTATCGCCGCACTTACGGTGACAGACCCGTTCCTGCCTCAGGCCAAGGTTCTGCAGCAGATGAAGGACAAGAAACTCGAATCACTCAGCGAGCCGAAAAAAGATGCCGTCAGGTTCAGCGAAGCCTGTGACTCGATCATCTACGGAAACCATCCGTGGTCGGTGGACATTGACTCCGCCGCCGTGGATGGCGTGGATATGGATCTGGCTGAAGAGATCTACAGCAGGGAGTTCAATCCCGCCGCAGGAATGACGCTCTTTATAGCCAGCAACCTCGACGAGACAACGATCAAGGAATATGTCCGCAAGTACATCGCCACGATTCCAACAGACGGCAAGACCTTCACTAAAGCAAAAGTTAGGGAACGCATACCGGCATTCAAGGGTACGCAGGTATATTCAATGACAGGAAAGAAAGAGATCAACCCTTACACGATCGTGACCAGAATGTTCTCCTCGAAGGTAAAGCCGACCCCTAAGAATCTGGCCGCCGTTGATTTTGTGGACTACATTCTGTCCCAGAGGCTTCTGAATCAGATCCGTGAGAACCGTGGAGGAACGTACACCATCAGGTTCAACTCCTATGTGAGCGTCAGGGAGAAAGGCAGAAGCGAGTCCGAGATTACGTTCAAGACAAGGCCTGATCTTTATGAGGTTCTGGTCGGAGACCTTGACGACATCGTTTCCGGGTTTTGCTCCGGCGGCCCTTCCGGGAAAGAACTTGAGGAGGCCAGAAAATGGCTGATCAAGAACGAGACTGAGTCCAAGGCCAAGAAAGCGATGTCGATGCCTCACAGGAACTCTCAGGTGATGAATTATGTAAGGAACGGAATCGATCCGAACATCGACAGGGTGGCCGCCTACGGCAGCGTCACCGCCGAGGATGTACGCAAGGTGGCCGGAAAACTGACCGGAAAGAACGTCCTTACAACCATTTACACAGAAGAATAGACTTTTGATGAAAGCAAGAAGACTGGTTTTGACGGCTGTGGCGCTGATGTTCGGCGCCACGGCTTTTGCTGATGAGGGGATGTGGATGATTCAGGACATCAACGAGGCGCTGGAGAAGAACATGAGGGCGCGCGGGCTCAAGCTGGCGGCCAATGAGATCTACAATGACGAGGCTCCCGGGACGGCGGTGGCGGACGCGGTCGTGTCAATCGGATTCTACTGTACCGGAAGCGTGATCTCCGACCAGGGCCTGATCATCACCAACCATCACTGCGCGTATTCGAACATCGCGAAGCTCAGTACCCCTGAGCATAACTATCTGGAGGACGGGTTCTGGGCGATGACAAGCGAGCAGGAGATCCCTGTTGAAGGAGAGAAGGTCTTCTTCCTGAAAAGGGTATTCGATGTCACAGAGGAAGTCAAGGGGCTTACCAAGGAACTCCGCTCCGCCGGCAAGCCGTGCGGAATGAGGAAGATCAGCGCGATGATGGAGAAACGGTACAACAAGGCCACGGGACTGGAGTGCATCCTGAGCAGCATGTGGGCCGGAGAAAAGTACTATATGTCCGTTTACAAGGTCTATACCGACCTCAGGCTCGTCGCCGCTCCTCCGCAGAGCATAGGCTACTTCGGAGGGAATCAAGACAATTGGACCTGGCCTCGTCACAACTGTGACTTCACGATCTACAGGATATACGAGGACGGGGAGCCTGTGACAAGGGAAAAAAGCCTGAAAGTCTCCCGCGCCGGGTACTATCCCGGGTCGTTCACCATGGTGATCGGTTACCCGGGAAGGACGAACAGATATTCCTCATCCGCAGAGATAAACTATCAGGAAAAAGTCAGCCTCCCGGTGTCAAACGCGATCCGTGGCGGGCAGATGGGCATCATCCGCAAGTGGATGGATGCCGATCCGCAGGTCAGGATGAAATACTCGGACTGGTTCTTCTCGCTGAGTAATGTGCAGGAGAACAATGAGGGTATGGTCCGATGCTTCAAGAGGTTCTGGGTCAAGGACGAAAAGGTCGCACAGGAGCGTGAGATGCAGAGATGGCTCAACGGGCGGATTCTTTGCTGACAGCACAAACGCATCGGCTCAGGTGTGGAATACGGTCAATTTACTTTTAAGGCTTGACAGAAACTGGAAGGTGTAGCTATGAGTTTTGGAAACATGAACACACCTGTTGAAATTATGAAAAAGGTGATTGAAACCGATGATGAGGGATTTAAGAAGGAAAGACTGAAAACAGTAGCAAGCGTGAGAGCATATCGTGAGGGCAGACACGGCAGTGAACGGTGGGCGAATATGGCGACATTTTCCTTCATCGCGACTGACTTTTTGTCATAAAAGCATCAAAGGAACGGAATTTGATAGCAAGAAAACGACCAATCATTACAAAGCAATGAAACGGGAAGTCGAATCACACAAAACAAAGAAACAGAAAAACAAGGCAAAGCATATAATTCACAAACTATTAAAGAAAGATAAGACTATGGCAGAGAATATCGAAGATAAGGACGAAAACGTAAAGCAAAACGAGCAAGAGAACGGAAAAAGAACAAGGAACTGACGGTTCTGGGGAAGTACAACCAGTTGACGCATCATCAGATAAGGATCGAACCTATCAGTTGCAGCAAGCCAATGAAAACGGATGGGAAGGACTGTTGGCAAATTTCGGCTTGGACGGTTTCG
>OQVR01000861.1_pt1 | contig 13581 bp, 10 predicted proteins | sample 1691521 | NCBI WGS metagenome assembly OQVR01 (sample SAMN03418256, study PRJEB22391) | human gut metagenome | biome: human-gut; feature: organic feature; material: feces | host: Homo sapiens | place: Tanzania | collected 2013-01
GGCTATGCGGCGCGAGCGCACCGTTGTCAGAGTGGCAAGACGGTTGAAGATTGGTATGCTGAGCGTGAATGCCACGTATTCGCCGGCGTTGTTCTTGAACTGCTGGCTAAAAGGCGCATGTCCACCCGTATCCATATTGCGGAAGAACGAGGTGGACACGCCGCCGGAAAGAGAGATTTTTGGTAGGAAACCGCCACGGGCTGCCCATAGCCCATAGCGTGCTGCTGCCACTTGGCTTTCTGCCTGGGCTATGCGTGGGTTCCGGGCGAGTGCAGCAGGGGTGACACCGCCGTCAGCTTCTGACAGGATAGACAGAGTCTCAACAGACGGTCTCTCCACTATCAGTGTGTCTTCGATAGGGAAATTCATCAACTGTTTCAGCGTGAGCAATGCCTTGGTGGTCTGGCTCTGCATGTGGGTCAGTTCGTAGTCGTCGGCGGCAAGAGTGGCGCGCATCTGTGCCACGTCAGCTTCGCTCTTCTGTCCCACCTCTGCCATCACCTCGGTCTGGCGGAGCAGCTGTAGGCTCTCCTCACGCTTCTGCATGGTGTGTTCCACGGCTCCCTGACAGTAGAGCAGATCCATACATGCCTTGCAGACTTGCAGCGCTGTGGCATCCTTCTCCGCTTGTACTGCCGAGCGTCCCATTGCCACGTTGGCTCGTGCCATGCGCAGCTCGTTGTAGCGTTGCAGTCCGTCGAAGATGGTGAGCGAAGCCTGCAGCCCGTAGCCGTTATAGAAGGTACTGACGTCGGTGTAGGCGTTTGTCTCCGGGTCTACGGCGCGGCCGAAGTTCATCTGTGCACTCACTGAACCGTACACCTCAGGCAGGAATGCCCCGATGGCACGTGTCTTGGCGCTGCGGTTCTCGTCGAGGTCGAACTGTCTCTGCCGCACGCTGTGGCTGTGGTCCGCGGCATACTTCATGCAGCGCTCCACGCTCCACGGTTCTGCTGCCTGCACCGATATGGCGGCTATCAAGAGTAGTGTTGATATGAATGTACGTTTCATTGTCTTTTCGTTTTCTTTTCTATCTGCAAATTTACGCCACGCCGCCAACGCCCGGAAGATATTCGCCGGGAAAATAGCCCGTTGTATGATAATCATACAGCATATTGTATGAAAATCATACACTTCGTTTATGAATGCCGTTTCTCTTTGTGCGTTCAGGAAAAAGATGTAACTTTGCCGTATCTCATAAAGACGTAAGTCATTATGGCTGAAGAAACAAGAAAATACACATTAGGAGGTTATATGATAGAAACTTATTGCAACACTATACTGGTGGTGGATGACAACCAGGCAATACTCACGGCCCTGAAGATATGTCTTGCAGGGGCGTTCCGACGTGTGCTCACTCTCGAAAGTCCCGACAACCTTGTTGCCACGCTGAAGAAGGAGGATGTTGATGTGGTACTGCTCGACATGAATTTTTCGCTCGGCGTGAACACAGGACAGGACGGACTGTTCTGGCTGCGCACGCTTAAGAAGCTGTATCCGGATACTCCCGTGGTGCTGATGACGGCATACGCTGATGTGCAGCTGGCGGTGAAAGGACTGAAAAACGGAGCTGCCGACTTCGTTACCAAGCCGTGGGACAACGATGAACTGATTCGTACGCTGCGCGATGCTGTGGAGAAGAACCGTGTGGTGGTGCCGCTCGACAAAATGGAACAGCAGCATGTGCATAGAGTGGTGGAACAATGTCACGGCAATATGAGCCGCGCTGCCGAACTGTTGGGCATAACGAGACAGACGCTCTACAGAAAGTTGAAAACAGACAACTGACCCCGAAACTTTCAAATATAATACTACACGATATGACACCATATTATATTATAGCATTTCTCATCGTCATCCTCGCAGTGATAATCCTTTGGGAGTGGCGCCACCAGCGGCGTCTCTCCAGTCGTGTACAGCTGATGCGTGAGGCTTTGCGCAACCGTGACTTTATGTTCCGTCTGCCCACCGACGGTATTATGCCGGGCGAACGCGACCTGCAGACGATGCTCAACGATATGGGTGGCGAGATAAACCAGCTCATGGCGCGCAGCGAAGTGGAGTCGTGGCAGCGGCTCACCCGTGTGCTTACCCACGAGATTATGAATGCCGTAACGCCGATACAGAGCATAACGCAGGCTTACATGAGCAGTACGATGGTGAAGCAGACACCGCTCGAAGAGGGCATACGAGCCATCTACGACACAACGCGTAGCCTGTCTGCCTTTGTGGAGAGCTACCGCAAGATGACGCAGCTGCAGACTGTGACTATAGAGGAAATAGAACTTGAGCGTATGGTTGCCAATCTGAAGTCGCTCTATCCCAAGCTCTCCTGGCATGTAGACCTCGGTGCAATCCGCACTCTGCGTGCCGATGCAAGCATGATGCATCAGGTAACGACAAACATTGTGAAGAACGCCGTTGAAGCCGGAGCACACGACATCAGCCTTACCGTCAATGCCGATGCCGGCTACACGCAACTGCTGATAAGCAACAACGGTTCGCCGATATCAGCCGAAGTGGCACGCGAGGTGTTCGTGCCTTTCTTCACCACCAAGCGTTCCGGTTCCGGCATCGGTCTGTCGCTTGCCCGTCAGATGATGATGGCACAGGGCGGAAACCTGACACTCGCCGAAACTCCACAACCCGGCTACCACACGACATTCGTAGTAATGATAAAAAGTTGACGAGTTGACGAGTAGACAAGGAGACGAGGAGATTAGCATTACTTGTTTCCTCGTCAACTCGTCTACTTGTCAACTCGTCAACTTATTTATATATCTTCACCACGCTGCCATCCTGCTGGCGCACGATGTTCAACCCCTTTTGCAGGTTCTGTATCCTGTTGCCGTTCAAGTCGTATACAGCTGCCGGCATTTTGCCGCCGTCTGCTGCAACAGAACCGATGCCAAGGGCGATATGCTCATCGTCCATAGGTTGTATGTTGCAGGAACCCCATAGAGGGTCAGCCTTATAGGTCTCAAGATACTGCGGAAGCACATACACCGTAACGTCTTTCGTTATCCATGATATGACGGTGTTGCTGCCTTTGTCGGTGAAACCGTATGGCACGGGCATATAGTTGTATATGGACTTCAGCTTGCAGCCGTTGAAGGCGTTGTTGCCGATATAACTCAGCGTATTGGGCAATGAGATGTTCTTTAAGGCTGTGCAGCCAGAGAAAGCATAGTCATCGATACGCTTTAGCGAAGACTTCTGCTCGAAGTTCAGCTTGATGAGGGCTGAGCAACCGGCAAACATCGATTCTGGAAAGAACTTCACATCCTTGCCTATCGTCACCTTCTCCAGTCCAGTGCAGAATTCGAACAGACCGATATTCTTAGCGTAGTAGTAATCCTTCTCCCACTCGCCGCTGGCGTTATACACCACGGAGATGAGCGAACTGTTATTTGCGAAAGCACTGTAGCCTATCTGCCTTACCGATGCCGGCACAGTAACACTCTTCAGCTTCGTCGATTGGAATGCTTCAGAGCCAATAATCTCAATGCCGTCGGGCAAATCACATTTCTCCACATAAGCAGGGCAGAATCTTTCGCCTATTCTCTTTATCGTAGACGGCAGTACGATGGTCTTCAGATTGGCAAAATAATCTCTGTACCTATCCGTAACCATTTCATTTGCTATATTCTCCGTTCCTTCACGCAGCACCCATTTCTCGGCAACTACAGGATTGTTTTGGCAATAATATTTAATGGCAGCATTGCCGAGATACAGAATCTCGTTCTCCTTTGCGTTGGTTTCATACCATGGAGTCCACTCAAATGCGTCTTTTTCAATCTCGCATGTTGCCGGCAGATGCGACTCTATGTTCTTCAGTCCTGATGACACAAAGGCATATACACCGATATATTCCAATGACTCCGGCAGCACCACACTGCCCAGCGATTCGCATCCACCGAAAGCGTTTCCGCCAACATAGTAAAGTTTGTCCGACAGTTTCAGGTCGCTCAAGGCATAACATTGCCTAAATGCCTGATCCGGTATTGAGTCGACATTGGAGAGGTCGGCAGCTGTGATGTTAGAACCATAGAAGGCACGGAAGCCTATCTTCTCCACACGGCTCAGGTCTAATGTAGTGACGGCTGCATCCTCGAAGGCGTACTCGCCGATTTCCTTTACTGCCGGGATGTTATGATACACGAGTTTTTTACAACCTCTGAAAGCTTTCTCTCCAACGCTCTCCACTGTCTGCGGCACCGTGATGCTCACCACGCTGCTGTAGGAGCACAGGTATTTGCCCACCCGAGGCAGACCCTCCGGCAATACCACGCGCTTCAGGGTCTTCATATCGGCGAAGAGTCCGCCAAGGTCCATCGTGTATATCTTTGTAACGGAGCTGCCGCCGCCGAGTCCGTTGGAGCTGCTGCTCACCTCTTCCTTCTCCTCTGTAGAGAGATACCATTTCGTTGCAGCCTCACTGAAGCCAACATCGCGGTATGATTCAAGCACCGTGGAGTAGCATCCGCCGTCGGCAACCAACGTGATGCCGCTAAGGTCAACGCTCTGTAAGTTTGCCATTCTGCCTGCCTTGCTGCGGATATAGGCAAGGTCTTCGGAGTTTACCGGACCGCTGACAATGAGATTCGTTATCTCCTCCACGTCGAGGTCAACGCATTTCTCGCGCAGCGTTCCTGCCTCGTCGAGCTTTATGTTCACAGGCTCGCCGTCGATAGCCACGTCAACAGGCTTCACTGTTACTTTCAGTGTCGCCGTGCCTGCCGGATAGTTTGAGTACTTGCCATAATGGGCTATGACGTTTGTCGTGCCGGGTTTCAGTGCGATGGCGGAATAGTCGATGTAAATGTTGGACGACTGGTTGGAATGAAGGGCAATGACCGACGGGTCTTCCACCTCGATAGACTCGAAGTTCACCCAATAGCTCTCGGATGTGAGGTCGGGCAACAGCTGGGTCTCGCCTTGGTTCAGCTCTATCGATTCTGTGGCGAACTTCACATCGGCATCCTTGTTGCCGTTGAATTTGATGCTTTCCAGATTGAAGGTCTGTCCTTTGTATACGCGAAACTTGATTTCTATTTTCCCTGTCATATCACCTTCAAACGTGTAGGAGCGTTTGGGGTAGAACACGTAAGGATCCTTCTGGTCTCGCAGCTCCGGACATTCCATACCCTCAACCCTCAGCATACGCACAGCCTTTGCCGAATTCGCTTCGCCGCATATTGACAGGTTAGTTACATGGTAGTGCTCTTTTGACGTGATGGTCACCTCGTGGTTCACATCATCATTGTTGACAAACGAGATAATCTCGCCATCTTCATCCTTTTCCATCATGTAGTAGAAGCTTTCACTGTCGGTAGAGATGTCAAAACCATTCAATATATATGAATTTTCAAAACTGAACTCCTGCTGTGCCAATGCGTGTGTGGCAATAAAGAGAAGGAGCAAGGAAAGGGTTTTTCTTATAGTCATAAGAATATATAATGTATTAGTGTGTTAATAATGGAATCGCTCCCGCTCTTGCATCGTGATCCGGCATAAGGGCGAGAGCGACAATTCGTTTTTTCTTCCTATTTGGGTTAACCATCAAAACGGTCATTAGGTCGTTTAATGTATTTTTTACAACAGCTTGCTTGGATTCGGGTTAAATCCTAAATCCGGGCAAGTCCTAACGACTGTATGGACTTAAATCTTCTCAAAGTCCTTTATCTTTGCCGACGGCTTGATGAAGGAAACCTTGAATGCGATGTCCGGATCCATATCCGACGGTATGGCGTTCACGAAGTCCTGTCCCTCCTTCGTTATGTCCTCGTCGGGGATTCTTATCATCACGTTGCCCACAACCACATCAACGCCGAAGTCGGCATTGTATTCATATCTCGCGCCCTTAGCCTTCTTCAGAGTTTCGGCGAGCGGTGCACCCACGGTGATTGTTGTTCCGCCAGCCTCAATACTCTTGGCGGCAGGCGCGTCCTTTACTTCCGGTGCAGCCTCTTCCGTTTCTGCCGTTACGATGGTGTCAGCGTTAGTCGTATCAGCAGCCTGCACAGTGTCCTGCTGCGTTTCGTTGCTTGCAGTCTTGTTTCCACATGCAGAAAAAGCCACAATGCCTGAAAGCATTACTACGGGGATGATTCTTTTCATAATAAATAATATTTGGGGTTATTAAATTCATAGGAGTGCAGTCCTTATTTTGATAAAATGCCCTGTCTGTAGGCATTGCCAATAAGTTCCGCTATGTTTTTCGACTCGGTCTTCCTGAGCAGTTGGCGACGGTGGAAATCTACTGTATTGCGAGATATAAAGAGGATTTCGGCAATCTTGCTGCTGCTCAAACCTCTTGATAATAAATCCAAAATTTCGAGTTCACGAGTTGTTATCTGGCTCTTTATATCTTTTGACATGCTTGTTCCGTTTATCGTTGCGCTTTGCTATTTTACGTATACAAATTTAAGGACGTTCCGTATATATTACAAATTTATCATTTGGAAACAGCCGCCAAAAGGCTTAAAACTATCATTTTCGGTAGGTGTCGGTCTATGGTTTTCCGTGGTTTTTTAGAGTGGAGAGTGTGTCGTTTTTATCATGAATTGTTTTCTAATCAAAGAAAAGTCCCAGTTCAGCCGCTTTTCCCACTGCTTCTGCGGCATTCGCTGCATTTAGCTTTTGCATTATCCTGCGACGGTGGAACTCCACGGTGTTTACAGATATGGTAAGACGCTGTGCGATGTCTGTCGAAGAGTGGCCTTTTGCCGTCAGCTTCAGAATTTCCGCTTCGCGCTTCGAGAGCATTGCCGGCGATGCAGCAATAGAGTTCAGTAGACGGTTGAATGCCACGCTGTAGTAGCCCTTGCCGTTGCAGAGTGCAGCAAAGGCACGTTCCAGTTCCTCCGTATCGTCGGCTTTCAGCACAATGCCGTCGGGATCAGCTTCAAGCAGTTGTCTTACCACCCACACCTCTTTGTGCATAGTGTAGACAAGCACCTTCACGTTGGGCTGGATGTCGTGCACACGGTGTATAAGTCTGATGCCGCTCTCGCCATTGAGTTCAAGGTCGGCAATCAGAATATCCACCATACCTGCCTCTATGATGGCAAGAGCCTCGTCGGCAGTTGCAGCCTGCCGGATTCTGCTTTCCGGCAGTGCCGTTTCCACAATCTGCCGTATGCCGGCAAGCACTACGGGATGGTCGTCAGTAATCAGTATGTTCATCATTTTCTCACCTCCACCATATATATGCCGTCGTGTGCAGTAGTATTGACTTCAGCTCCGATGCTTGCAGCACGCATCCTTATAGTCTCCATACCAATACCTGTATCTGTTCCGCTTTCGTCGGTAGGTTGGTTGTTGCCACATTCGTTCTCTATTCTTATTGCTACGGCACCATTATCATCAGCATGGAGCGATATGTTTACCATACTGCCCTTACCATGCTTCAAGGCATTTGCCACAGCCTCCTGTACTATACGGTATAGCTCGTAACTCTCCTTTTGCGGCAAGAGGTCCCATCTGCCGTTGCCGGTTATGTTTACCCTCACCTCTTTATCCTCGTCATTGGAAACAGTCTTTGCATATTCCTGCACCACCTCCGGCAGCGTGGCATACTTGAAGTGTGGCGGCATAAGAGCATGTGACAGATGGCGAGCGTTGCGCCACACCTCCTTCAGTTGGCATTTGGCAGCCTCGGTGTCGGTCCTCATCAGCAGAGTCACGCCGAGCATGTCGTTGCACACGCCGTCGTGCAGTTCCTTTGCCAGACGGGTGCGTTCGTTTTCCAGTCCGTTGATATAGCTGCGTTTGCTTTCCAGTTCGGCACGCTGCATGGCTATCCTCTTGCGGTATGCCACTATGCATACGGCAATGCCCAATACTGCCGCCGCTACTGCGAGCCATAGGATGCGACTCTGCTGTTCAGCGTCCCGACGGTTCATCTGCTCTATCTTCATCTCTTTTTCGAGTGTTGAGTATTTCACGGCAAACTCATTCATGCTGCGCTCCACGTCGCTCTTCTTTACAGAGTCGAGCCTTTGGTAAGCTTGAGCCAATGTGCCGAAGGCATCATCTTTCATACCAAGATGCCACATACACTTTGCACGTTCAGCCTGTAACCGTTCTTCTGGCATGGCGTGGTTCTGCATGTTTGCCTTTGCAATACTGTCGAGAAGCATCATCTGTTCTGTGTATCTGTGCTCCCTGCCGAGCATGGCAGCCTTGATTTCGAGAATGCCGAGCACTCCATTGCTTGTTGCACTCATTCCCTGCATCGCCCTGTCGGCATAGTGCATATACAGCGATAGCGACTTGCTGTCATTGAGTTCGGTGAACGCCTTGAGCAGCGGCGAGAGGTATTTCAGTGTGAGCACATTATAGTCTAAGCTCTCCACCTCCTTCCATAGCGGCATCATCACCCTCACAACATCCTTGTATTTCTTCTGCTTCATATATACACCACCAATGTTTGCCCTTGCCGAAAGCCATTCCACAGAGTCTTTGGCAGCAAGGGCAGCCTTTTCCGCTTTCTTCGAATAGCGGAGCGCTTCATCGAAGCGGTTGCTCTCGCAGAAGAGCACGGCGGCGCAGTTGTCGAGATATATCTCGTATTCCGTATTCTTCTCTCTCACGGCGAGTTCTATGCCCTTGTCATATTCGCATAGGGCAGAGTCGAGCTCTCCCTTCCGACGGTATGCCACTCCCAATGCACCGCGAATGTTGAGCTGCGCTTCCACATCGGCAGTCTTTACAGCCTGTTCCAAAGCCTTTCTTCCGGCATCCACAGCCTCTGTCATCCTGCCCAAGTCTACCAGTGCCACGGTTTTCTCGCTCAACAGCCAGCACAGTGTGGTGTCGGGAGGGGTGAGGCTTATCGCACTGTCTGCGAGCTGTAGTGCCCCCTGTTTGTCGCCGTTGGCGTTCATCTCTGCCACACGTTCGAGCATGGCGTATGCCTTTCCGTCATCCTTTTTGCTGTTGTCCGACGGGGAACAAGAAAAAGCCGCAGCTACCATCGCCATGGCGGCGAGGCAGTTGCGGCATGTCTTAGCTATATTAAAGGGATCGATGTGCATAACCGTTCGGTATTTATTGTCTTAATCCTGTGTTTCTCATGATATAATTGCCATACCTTATTATTATAAGGAGTCGTTGTAGTCGTCGAGCGCCTTGAAGAAAGCGTCGATGTTCTCCATCGGAGTGTGTGGCGGTGTGTCGCAGCCACTGGAGAGAACGAAGTTCGGATACTGCTTCATGTCTTGCAGCAGTCTTGTCGTCGTCTCGTACATCTGTTCCGGTGTGCCTTCCTTGAACACAGACACAGGGTCGATGTTTCCCATGGCGAGAGCCGTCGGCGGCACATCCTTTATCACCTCTCTCATGTCGCACTTGTTGCCGAAGTGGTAGGCTGCCGAGCCTGTAGCCACCATAGCCTTTGTGCAGTGGCCCGTGTTGCCGCAGTTGTGCAGCACAACGCTGAAGGTGTCGTCCTGCACCTGTTCTACGATATATTTCACGTAGTCGGAAGAGAAGCGTTTGCAGTCGTCGTCAGACATCAGTCCTGCCGCCGGTTCTGCCATTACTACTCCGTCAACACCTGTTGCCTTCAGTGCTTTGCAGTATTTAAGAATGAACTCCGTACATTTTGCCAACAGCGTATGTGCTGCATCCGGATCTTGGTATATCAGCACCATAATCTCCGACATGTCGTAGAGTCTGCCGGCGAGAGAGAACGGGCCGATACATCCGCTGAGCACGGGTCGGTCGCTGATGGCACGTGCCGACAGCAGGTTGGCTTTAAGATAAGCCGGCACTCTGGCAGCCTTCAGCGATGGCACCTTCAGAGCCTTAATGTCGTCGGCATCGTTCAGCATATGGCCAATAACGGCAGGCACGGCGTCCTCCGTGAAGTGTATCTCCGCTCCGAAAGCCTCCGCTTCCACGGTAAGGTCCATGATTACGGTGGCTGCTGCCGTAGGGTATTTCTCAGCCAATGCCTTTATTGCCTCGAAGTGTACCTGTCCGTCGCAGCATGCTTCCTTTACGGTGTGGTTGATGAGTTCTATGCCAGGGTGGGTCATCACCGGCACTGCCACGGTATTATTGTTTTTGATAATGCCGTCTATCCATTGCTTCATTGTCGTTTTCATAATATCGCAAGTTTTTTATTATTCCTTTTATATATTATATGACGCAGAGCGTGCTGATTTGTAACTTTCAGTACTATATTGTTTATGGGGTGGATAGGGCGGAGAGAGATAATGAATCCATAGTCACTTTGAGAGTCTTGTGGGCACCCCTCAAAAAGAAAGTTACCGACTTTCTCATAGAAAGTGCCGTACTTTCTATGAGAAACTTACCGATTTCCTATTTTTTAGTCTTTTGGTTGCTTATGGGATTCCACTTTGTAATTGTTGACTGCTTCGATATATCGTGGCATGAAATCGCGCATTGTCTTATAGAGGTCAGGATTTGCTTCGCGTTCTCCGAGCACTTTGATGATGTCGCGTATCATATAGAACTTCTTCCGCAAGTCAATCTGGATGCAGTCCTCAATGGTGAAACCGTTGAGGGCAAGTTCCGGATGCGACATGAGATAGCGGATAACGCAGGCTTCGACAAACGTCTCGTTCATCACGTAGAGTGGATTGCCATAAGCCTCCGACTTGTAGAATTCCGCATTTGGGGTGTAGAATTCTGTAGCTTTCTCAGAAATTTTCTCCCATACCTCTTCGTTCAGCGGATTGCAGTAGGAGTGGTTGAACTCATGGATGATGATAGGCAGTGTGTATTCCGGTCCGTAATAGATACGTCCGTCCCTTCTGCTGCAGCAACCCATCACGGCATCAACGATTTCCACATCCTGTCCTTTGGCAGACTTCTTGTTGTGTACGGCATAGTTGGCACCGCCGATGAGTATGCCGAGAAACACGTTCTGTTCGCAGTTCTGCTTGGGACCGAAGAAACGGTCGTACCATCCGAAGTCAATCTTGTCTACCATAGTCTGCATCGCCTCCTCACATTCCTTGTACAGAGGGAGGTGATTATTGTAGAACTTCTGGAAACGTGAGTCAGCATAGAACTTCTGAAGGAGTGCAAGAAACTTCTTCTCGTTGGTCTTCGAGATACGCTTGTAGTAGTCACTGTATTCTGCCATGAGGTCTTTCTTGTATACAATCTTGCCGTTGACAATACTGAAGCGGCGTGCCACTGCCATAGGAAAGTCCCAACTGAAGCCGTGCGGTTCGAGCTTCTTTCGTACGAACTCCACTGCGGGATGGCTCTTGTATGGGGCGAAACAGCTGTCTACGTCGTTGAGATATTCGCCCAGCACATACTGCTTGTCCCAGTTATATCCCGGCACGTCAGCCAGATGAGCCACTACGCTGACAAGTTCCATCTCTTCGAGATACTTCACTTTCACTTTTTCTTTTGCAAAAGACACCATTGTTATAACTAACAGTGCCAATATTGTATATGTCCGTTTCATGATCTTGATATTTTATATTTTATTCAAGTTTCGCATGTCTTCGATATGCTGTCAGTAAACGAGTTGACAAGTTGACAAGGAGATTAGCCTTGCCGGTTTAAGCCTTGCAAACAACGATTTTCAAGAAAAGCAAATTTCCTTGTTTACTCGTATCTTGTCTACTTGTCTACTGACAGAGCAAGTTGCAAACTTGCGAAAGTTCAATATTTTATCATATTAAGAACTGATAAAACGGTGAAAAATTGTTCAGAGGCAAAAAAAAACGTGTATTTGACGATTTTGGATATTCTTTGTTTGGGTGCTTTCCTATGGAAAGATTGACGTATGGGAAAGTGATAGGGAACACAAGACGACAATGTAATTCTTGTAATAAATCTCAAAAAGGTGTATTGTGTAAAGATTAAATATCTCAAAAAGGTGTAAAGATGTTACTATGAAGCGAAAAATATATCAACAACTCCTTGAGTGGAAAGAGAAAAGAAACGGTGAAGTGGCACTACTCGTAGAGGGTGCGCGGCGCATAGGTAAGAGTTATATCGTAGAGGAGTTTGCCAAGAATGAATACGAGTCATATATCCTCATCGACTTCAACAAGGCTTCACAGATGGTCAGAGACTGGTTCGACCTGTATCTGGAAGACCTTGATATGCTGTTTCTCTATCTGAGTCAGCACTACAAGGTGAGGCTATATGAACGCAAGTCGCTTATCATTCTTGACGAGGTACAGTTGTGTCCCAGGGCGAGAGCTGCCATCAAGTTTCTGGTAAAAGATGGTCGATACGATTACATAGAGACAGGATCGCTGGTAAGTATTAAGAAAAATACACAGGGTATTGTGCTACCATCGGAAGAACGCCCTATACAGATGTATCCAATGGACTTTGAAGAGTTTCTTTGGGCTACCGGTAATGACATGCTGATGGACTTGATACGGAAAATGTATGTAGAAAAGAAGCCAATGGGACAAGCTTTCCATCGTCAGGCTATGGATGCGTTTCGTCTCTATATGATAGTGGGAGGAATGCCACAGGCTGTCAAGAAGTATGTAGAAACTAAAGATTTCGATGCCGTAGATGCCGCCAAGCGCGACGTGCTGGCCACTGTGCTGGAGAACGTGCAGGCCAAGAACTCCAATCTGGAGACCTTCTTCAACACCCCCGCCGTCAAGCTGGGGCATGAGAACGGCAAGGTGACCGGCGTCATCGCAAAGGACGAAAACGGCAAGTACATCCAGTTCAACGCTTCCAAGGGCGTCATTCTGGCCACCGGCGACTACATGAACAACGAGGCCATGGTCAAGCGCTGGTGCCCCGATGTGGACGGCTTCGACAAGAAGCAGTACCAGAAGACCGGCGACGGCCACATCATGGCCATCGATGCAGGTGCAAAGATGGAAAATCTGGGCCACACCAAGATGATGCACGACTTCGACTCCGGCCTGATGTACGAGGAACCCTTCCTGTACGTCAACATGGAGGGCAAGCGCTTCTGCAACGAGGACACCGGCTTTGTCTACATGGGCAACATCACCAAGTATGTGCCCAAGTTCAACGGCAACAATGTGGATGCAAACCATCCGGACGGTTCTCTGGGCTGGTACTGCCAGATCTACGATAACGACTACATGAGCTACGCCAACGGCCCCATCCCCGAGCAGGTGATGACCAAGTACATCCCCGGTGCCGTGGAGAACCCGCAGGGCGTGTTCACCAACCTCATCGATACCTACAAGGCCGACACCATCGAAGAGCTGGCCGGTCTGCTGGGCGTGCCTGCAGACGAGCTGCAGAAGACCATCGACCGCTACAACGAGTTGTGCGACAAGGGCGCTGACGTGGACTTCGGTAAGAAGAGCGCTTACATGCACAAGATCGTCACCGCTCCCTTCTGGGGCATCCGCAAGCACATCCGCGTGTCCTCCATCGACAGCGGCGTGAACACCAACGCCAACGGTCAGGCTCTGGATGCTGACGGCAAGATGTCCATGACCAATCTCGTGTTCCCAAGCAAGCCTTACAACAAGGTTACTGTAAAGGGAAAGGGTAAGTACCAGGTTTACGACATCAAGTAACTCATCTGTTAAGAACTGAATCTATAAGATAATTGTTTCTAAGAGTGTTACAGAT
>OQVR01000866.1_pt1 | contig 13517 bp, 14 predicted proteins | sample 1691521 | NCBI WGS metagenome assembly OQVR01 (sample SAMN03418256, study PRJEB22391) | human gut metagenome | biome: human-gut; feature: organic feature; material: feces | host: Homo sapiens | place: Tanzania | collected 2013-01
AAACTGCCGAAGAACTGAACATTCCAGTGCAGACGGACAAAAAGAGGAAATTTATTACAGCAGATACATTGCCGGCGATTATGTAAAAAATGCCGATGACCAGAATGAAAAGCCATTCTCCTGCGGAGAAAATGAGGCACACCTTTCGCTAAAGGGCTGTAATGCTTCTTATCCGTTTACGGTAAAGCACAGTTATGTGGGAGAGGTTATTAATCCTACGGTCGATAACGACGGCTATACCCTTTATACCTGTGTTAATTGCGACGACAGCTATAAGGCTGATTTTGTCGAAACAACCTCGTATAAGGTTACGGGCAGATTCGTTATGGACGAGGACAGTTACGGTGCGCACGAAAATAATGTTGCGTATTCTCAAGCCTATATTACGCTTGACGGCAGAAGTTATAACGTAAACGCTGACGGCACGTGGTGTGTTCGTACTTACGATGATTGTTATGCAACGGTTCATAATGAATACGGAGAAAACGCACGGCTTTATCTGAGTGTTGATGAAAAAGGCAATTATGATTACGGCAACATTGCGCTTAAACCTTATGATATGAACGCTGACGGCGTTGTAAACGCAAAGGATTATTTGATTTATTACTACGAAAAAAGAGATACTCTCGGGGACGATTATTGGCAGTTTGGCAATAATTATTTGCTCAGGAGAAGAAGTTAAAGGTACAGACAGGTAAAAATGCTGTCTGTGCCTTGTTTTGGTTTAATATTTATATTATTTTGCTTGAAATAGTATATAAAATAAAGTATAATATTTACATTAATTTTAACATTGATTTCAGGGGTGATTTGTTTATGAAAAAGGTTGCAATTATTATGGGCTCGGACAGCGATTTGCCCGTTGTTACACCGGCAATTAAACAACTCAGAGAACTCGGCATCGAGACAGAGGTAAGGGTTATGTCAGCCCACCGTACTCCCGAGGAGGCTCATGAGTTTTCAAAGAATGCGATAGATAACGGCTTCGGCGTTATTATTGCCGCAGCAGGTATGGCTGCTCATTTGGGCGGTGTGCTTGCCGCTTCGACCACGCTTCCCGTTATCGGTATCCCGTGCTCGGCTAAGGTGCTCGACGGTATGGACGCTATGCTTGCAACCGTTATGATGCCTCCGGGAATTCCGGTTGCCACAGTCGGCGTAAATGCGGCTAAGAATGCCGCTCTCCTTGCCGCAGAGATTTTGTCGGTGGGCGATGATGAACTTATGAATAAACTTATCAATATGCGTAAGGCTATGGCTCAGCAGGTCAGAGAAAAGGACAAGGCTTTGCAGGAAAAACTTAAGGAAATCTGAAAATCGTAATTAATCTGTACGAATTTTAAGTATACAAATTAAAGGAGTTATTTATGGAAAAGAGTTTCAGCGACAGCTATGCAGCAGCAGGTGTGGATGTAACGGCAGGATATGAGTCGGTAGAACTTATCAAATCTCATGTTAAGCGTACGAATATACCGGGAGTTATCGGCGGTGATGTTCGCCCGACACAAGTTTATCCTTTTCGCCGATTCCTACGGTAAAGCCCGCAAGGTCATATTCCTCATTTGGCATCATACCGGGATGCTCTGCGGTTTCGCCGCCTACAAGTGCACAGCCCGACATAACGCAACCGTCAGCAACGCCCTTAACTATCTGCTCAATCTTTTCGGGATAATTCTTTCCGCAAGCAATATAATCGAGGAAAAAAAGCGGCTTTGCACCCGAACACGCAACATCGTTTACGCACATTGCCACGCAATCAATACCGATTGTATCGTGCTTATCCATAAGAAAAGCAAGCTTGAGCTTTGTGCCGACACCGTCCGTGCCGCTGACGAGGACAGGCTTTTCGATTCCCGTTGTGTCAAGTTCGAACAGTCCGCCGAAACCGCCGACATCGGAGCAAACGCCCGAGGTCATTGTTCTTGCAATGTGTGATTTCATCAGTTCGACAGCCTTGTAGCCTGCCGTTATATCTACGCCTGCTGCGGCGTAGCTTTCGGAACGTGATTGTATATTCATCACTTTTTCTCCTTTTGTCTTTCGGAAATTTTATATTCAAACTTACTCTTGTGCGTCTCGGTCGGCACTTCGGTCGGATAATCGCCGTCGAAGCAGGCTGTGCAATAGCCCTTGCCGAGGTCGCCGCAGGCAATCTTTTTAACATTGTCAACACTGAGATAGCCGAGGGAATCAACGCCGATAATCTTTGCTATCTCGTCAACCGTATGGTGGCAAGCGATAAGATTATCTCGGGAATCAATGTCCGTGCCGTAATAGCAGGGGTTGAGGAACGGAGGAGCGGAAACACGCATATGAATTTCCTTTGCACCGGCATTCCTGAGAAGCTTTACGATTCTTGCACAGGTTGTTCCTCTGACGATCGAGTCGTCGATCATGACTACTCTTTTGCCCTTGATAACATTCGTGATCGGGTTGAGCTTGATACGCACCTGATTTGTACGGCTCTTCTGACCCGGGGAAATGAACGTTCTGCCGATATATTTATTTTTAATAAATCCGATTTCATAGGGAATGCCCGACTGCTTTGCAAAGCCGAGAGCGGCGTCAAGTCCCGAATCGGGAACGCCGATAACAACATCCGCCTGAACGGGGTGCTCAAGAGCCAAAAATGCACCTGCACGAATTCTTGCTTCATGCACGCTTGCACCGTCGATCACGGAATCGGGACGGGCAAAATAGATGTACTCAAAAACGCAGGTGTGCGGCTTCTCTTTGTTGCAATGATCCTTAATGCTGCGAACGGTTTTGCCGTCGAAAACAACAATTTCACCCGGTTCAACATCTCGGACAAACTCCGCACCGACTGCGTCGAGCGCACAGCTCTCGGAGGCGACAACATATCCGCCGTTCTCGGGAAGCTTGCCGATGCAAAGCGGACGGAAACCCATTTTGTCACGAACCGCAATCATCTTTGTAGGAGACATTACAACAAGGGAATAGGCGCCCTTGATACGGTCAACGGCTCTGTTAATCGCCTCCTCGATTGAGGGAGCTGTAAGCCTTTCCTCGGTTATAATGTATGAGATGACCTCGGTATCCGATGTTGTGTGGAAGATCGAACCTTTCAGCTCAAGCGCACTGCGCAGCTCATAGGAATTGGTGAGATTTCCGTTATGAGCGAGGGCAACATGGCCGTTAATATGGTTGACAACTATCGGCTGAGCGTTATCTCTTGCCGAGCCGCCCGTTGTGCCGTAACGGACATGACCTATTGCGATATTGCCCTGACCGAACTGATTAAGATGGTCGGGGGTGAAAACATCATTGACAAGGCCTGTGTCCTTATATGTGGTAAAAAGTCCGTCATCGTTTACAACGATTCCGCAGGATTCCTGTCCTCTGTGCTGGAGGGCGTAAAGACCGTAATAGACGGTACTTGCAATATCATACGATTCGGTGGCATAAACGCCGAAAACTCCGCATTCTTCATGTATATTAGACATAAAAAGCTCCGTTTCTTATTTGAAAACTCTCTTCATCATTTCTGCATAAGCATCTTCAACTCCGCCAAGGTCACGGCGGAAACGATCCTTGTCAAGCTTCTCGTTTGTCTTGCTGTCCCAGAAGCGACAGGTATCGGGAGAGATCTCGTCGGCAAGAACGATAGTGCCGTCAGAGAGCTTGCCGAACTCAAGCTTGAAATCAACAAGAGTTACGTTAAGGCTCTTGAAATACTCCTTAAGAACCGAATTGACCTTAAATGCCATTGACTTGATATTCTCAATCTCCTCCTTGGTTGCAAGGCCAAGAGCAAGAGCATGATATGAATTGAGAAGAGGATCGTGAAGATCATCGTTTTTATATGAAAACTCGATTGTAGGCTCGGCAAATACTATGCCTTCCTCAACGCCGTAACGCTTTGCAAAAGAGCCGGCGGAAATATTTCTGATAATAACCTCGAGAGGAACGATTGAAACCTTGCGCACAACCGTCTCACGGTCCGAAAGCTCCTCAACGTAGTGAGTGGGAACTCCCTGCTTTTCAAGAAGCTGCATAAGATAGTTTGACATTTTGTTGTTTACAACGCCCTTGCCGGTGATTGTGCCTTTCTTGAGTCCGTCAAATGCCGTCGCATCGTCCTTGTAGGAAACGATAACGTACTCGGGATCCTCTGTTGCAAAAACCTTTTTTGCCTTGCCCTCGTAAAGCTGTTCACATTTTTTCATGATTTGAAATCCTCCTTGATTTTATTTGTTATAAATTATAAATTTGATGCAATGTTTTTATCTTTTTCCAAAACGGCCGCCGAGTCCGCCGTGCGCTTTTCACGAAGCTTTTCGGCAAGCTCCGGCTCGCAAAGAGCCAAAATCTGTATAGAAAGCAAAGCGGCATTGACTGCTCCGTTAATCGCTACTGTAGCAACCGGTATGCCGGAAGGCATTTGTACAGTAGACAGCAAGGCGTCAATGCCGTCAAGTGTATTTGATTTACAGGGTATTCCGATGACGGGCAAAACGGTCTGAGCCGCAATTGCTCCTGCCAGATGAGCCGCCATCCCTGCGGCTGCAATGAGGACACCGAAACCGTTTGACTGGGCGTTTTGAGCGAATTCCGCAGCCTCTCCGGGTGTTCGGTGTGCAGAGAAGATGTGCACCTCATAGGGGACGTTGAATGCTTTGAGCGTGTCGATTGCTTTCTGAACAATCGGCAGATCGCTGTCGCTTCCCATGATAATTCCAACTTTTTTCACGAAAATCCTCCTTTTAAAAAAGGGCACAATTAAGGCAGGATAAACCTTAACTGTGCCCAGACGGTCGGCCTATATTGTCCTTTGCTCCCCTGTGGTGATCCACAATTCCGTCAGTCACAAAGAACCTCTTCTATGTGTCTACATTTTAACATAGCGTTAAGCTAAAGTCAACGGAACAAAGAGGAAATTATTTTGAGATTATTTGTTATAATTTGTGTAAATTGACATTACTTTATGAAGCTTTGAGATACTCCTCCACTCCCTCGGCGGTATCCGTCATATTCTGAGCAAAGATTCCGTAGCCCTCGGCCGGGTCATCGACAAAGACATGCGTGACCGCTCCGACAAGCATTCCGTTCTGAATAATCGGGCTGCCGCTCATTCCCTGAACTATGCCGCCTGTTTTTTCGAGCAGCTTCGGGTCGGTAACACGCAGGACAAGGTTTCTCTGATTATCCTTGCTGTCAAAGATCTTTTCAATTTCAATATCGTAATAAGCCGAGCCTGTGTCGTCAACCGTACATATGATCCGGGCAGCACCGGTTTTAACCTCCTGACGCAGAGCAACAGGAACAACCCGACTGCTCTCGTCAAAGGAATCCATGATTCCGTAAACGCCTGTTTCGCCGTTTATATAAAGGCTTCCTATAGTGCCAGCGGAGAAAACTCCGCACAGCTCACCGGCGCTGCCGCTTGTGCCCTTATAGCACCCCTTGATTTGAGCTTCGACCGCATCTCCGCCCGAAAGAGGCATTATTTCTCCCGTATCCGTATCGCACACGGCATGACCGAGGCCTGCAAAAATTCCGTTCGTCCTGTCATACCAAGTAACCGTACCTATCCCCGCGGTGCTGTCTCTTATCCAAAGACCGCCCTTGTAGGTTGAGTCCTCCGAACAAAGAACAGGGGTAAAATCAATATCCCTTGTCTTTGCATCTCGCTCGATTTTCAGCTTCAGCGTTTTGCCGTTGCTCGAGGCAAACATCGCCGAAAGCTCTCTGTTTCGGTAGACTTCAACACCGTCAACGGAGATTATCATGTCTCCCTCTTTAAGTCCGGCCGACTTTCCCGGACTGACGTTACCCGACGCAGTTGTTACTGCGTCAACACGGATAACCATAACGCCTTTTGTGTACAGGCGAATTCCGAAAGCGTTTCCGCCGGGGACAACGTATTTTCGGCGTGAGACTTTAACCTTGGCGGATTTTATGGGAAAAACATTAAAGAGCTTAACGGAGGTCATGTATTCGGTTTCAATCGGAGAAGTATCCTCTGTGCCATGGTTTACAAGAGCCCGGCAGACATAGGTTTTTCCGACGTTCATTTCATCATATTCACCAATCGTCATTTCATCTGGGATACGGACATATCCCACAATTACGAGCATCATAATAACGCCCGAAACGAAAAAACAGATCATACTGATTATCCGAACACACTGCTTCAAGAAAAAGCACCTCCGGTTTTAATTTATCCCGGAGGTGCTCATTTATTCAATTTTTAAAAAATTTATCAATCGGTAATCGGCTGATTCTCAATCATCGTAATCATGCCCATATAATAATCAAGCAACGATTCTTCGTCAACGCCTATTCCTATCGCATTGCCGTGGTCACCCGTGCTTACAGGCATAACGTTCCATATTCCCGTCTGAATATTATTCGGGTCATAGTCGGTATGTGCATCGCCGAACGGATACTGAGCGGCAACAACATTGACAAGTCCGTCATTCGGCTTCCACGATTCATCAATCGGAAACGGTGCATCGGGATTTGAGGAATATACACCCATCATCTCTGAATATGCACGGAGAATGAAAAGCGTGCTCGGCAAAGCGATTTGTGCCTTACCGGTTATAGGACTGTCAACGGTAGTTCTGAACGCATAGGAATAATAATAAACATTGTCATCAAGAGAGAGCCTGTCGTTGAGAGCCTTTGCGCCCTCGCATGAAAGGTCAAACGCAACGTTATCATACTTCTGCTGCAGTATTGTATGCAGTGCTTTATAAACATGGTTGACCGTTGTCTTCTCTCCCGGAACAAACGTCAGTCCAAACTGCTCAAGATGGAAATCAACATATCCGTTGAGCGGTGAACGTCCCAGAACGGCAGCATACAGAAACAAAGCTATTTCACCTATTTCAATAAGGTTAAGGTCATCAGCTATATAAGCAAGTGTTGTTCCGTTGTTCGGAGTGCAAATCGTGGTAACGGAATTCACCCAGTTTGCTTTACCGCCTGTAAAGAGCGGAGAAATATCATTGGTATCCGTGGCTGCAATCTCATCCGGATCACCTTTTGAAAGAAGGCCCTGCAAAAGTCTGATTGTATTTCCGCCGAAGGAATGTCCGATAAGATTAACCTTATTCATAAGGTCATTTTCATCCTTCTCGCCCCAGTTTTTGACAATCGGCTCCGTGTACGTTCTGCCATAGCGAAGATGCTTATGCTTCTTGGAATGAGCCTCGCCATAGTCAACACGTGTGCCGGTCAGCTGTGCATAAAGCTCACACGCTCTGTCCCAGTTACTCGAGAACGGACCGACTGAAGCATCACGGCACTCTATGCCTTTTTCTCTGAGCTTTTGCATAAGGTGGCAGGATGTTGCGCCCCAATAGGAGAAATCCTGGTTTATGCCTTCATCCTCGCCCCAGCCGAGAAAGCCGTGAACGAAAATATAAGGGTAGCTTTTGTCCGTCTCGCCGGATTTATCCTCCGGCACAACAAAGCCCGGAACAAAGCTTACAAACGCCATGACCAATGCGACCCAAGCAGCAACTAAAGACTGAAACATAGACACACCACGCCCTCTTTTATTTTAATTTAATAATATGATATTTTTGCCGTTTTGTCAAGAAAAACCGCTTTAAAACCATTTATATAATTTTTCTTAAATGTCAAAAATATTTATACCCGTAACAGGGTGAACCCGACGATTCATCTCTCCGTCAATGATATTGACAAAAATCTCCGCCGTAACGCCGATAATGGCCTCGGTCAGATGTCCGCCGACAACATTGCAGTCCTCACCTGAGAAAGAGGCATGAAGATGAAGATACGGCTTGCCGTCCTTTCTTGTCATGTTTCCGAGCAGGGAAACAATTTCCATCGGCTCGTCAAAGGTTTTCGGCATATATTCTCCCTTTTCGAGATTATAGAAGCCGACCGTTGCACGGCTGACGGCTCCGATGCCGTTGACCTGCGCAAATCCGATATTTTCTTTTTCACCAAGCTCAAGCAATGACGTCACAATGTCTTCGCCAATGCTTAACCTTACGCTTATGATATCACCGTTTCTTCTGTAATACATAACAGCCGCCCTTTCTCGACAAATTACGTCGTTTGGGAATTGACAAATTCTTAAATAAATAATAATATATATTTAGATAAAATTCAAGTATTTTTGAAAGGAAGTCCTGCATGACAAAAATCATTTCTATTTTTATTTCGATAATAATGTTTCTTTTTCCCATGCTTAATATACCGCATGCCGAGGTTAACAGAGATAATTTCAACACCGAATATACAAATGTTTTCGTCCATGGCTTTTCCGGCTGGGGCGAATATGATGATGTTTACAAGCTTTTCCCATACTGGGGCGTCAGAAACGGCGACCTCATGAAATATCTCAATTCCCGTGGCTTTGACTGCCACGCCGCAACCGTTGCACCTGCCGGCAGTGCATGGGACAGAGCCTGTGAGCTTTACGCTCAGCTTATGGGCACTGTTACGGATTACGGTGAGGCTCACAGCAAAAGGTGTCGCCATGACCGTTTCGGAAAGGACTATTCCGAATGCCGACTGATTGATGACTGGAGCGCAGAGAAAAAGGTAAATCTTTTCGGTCACTCCTTCGGCGGAGCTACCGTCAGAATGTTGGCAGAGCTTATGGCAAACGGTGATGAAAGCGAAAAAACAAGCTCCGATGTTTCACCGCTCTTCACGGGAGGTAAATCGAGCTGGATATACAGCATTGTAACTCTTTCCTCCCCTCACAACGGAACAACGGCTTACTGCGTCAGTCACAATGCGGCAGCGGCAATCGTGAACGGCTTCAACTCCGCCGCAGCAATCATTCCCAAATTTTCGGACAACGCACTTTACGATATGATGATCGACAATGCAATGGCTCTCAACAAGCGAATATCAACAGTTTCCTGCATTTACTATTTTTCGTACGCCTGTGACGGAACATACCGTGACGAGGACGGCAACTGCCTCCCCGACAACAAGCTTATTGCTTCTCAATACACTCAGTCTGCAAAAATTCTTTGCTCATATACCGGCAAAACTCCCGGCGGCTATGTTATTGATGAAAGATGGCAGGCAAACGACGGTCTTGTGAACACATATTCCGCTCTCGCCCCGATCGGTGCACCGTCCGTGCAATACGACAGCTCAAATGTTAGAACCGGCGTTTGGAACATAATGGAGGTTGTCAAGGGCGACCACACAACGCTCCAGGGCGCGCAGAGAGAAAACTTTAACGGCAGACTTTTCTGGGTCGATCTTCTGTCAATGATTAATTCACTTTAACATTAAAGGGATTGACAAATCGGCAAAATAATTATATTATTAAGTTACCAAAATTCAGGAGGATAATACCATGAGCAATGAAACCGGCAAACAGCTTATCAAATCGGCAACGGCGGTTCTCTGCGTTGCAGGCATTTGCATATCGGCAGTTATTTCAACCAACAAGGTCGCTGACATGATCAAGGCGACCGCAACATCGTCACAGGTTCAAGAGGGCGGTTCTTCTTATAACGGTGACAGCATTCCGACGGATGAACCCATTATTGACAACAACACCGGCACAGATACCGTAACCGATGCGGCCGGCACAGATCAGACCGACGCCGCTCAGCCCGACAGCACTCAGGCAGGCAACACAGGCTCAGGCTCGTCGCAGACGGGTTCAGGCACATCCGGCAATAAGGCAGCCGCAAAGCCGAGTGCAAGCAAGCAAATGAGCAAGGCTGAAATCATCAACTATTGCAACACAGCTCTCAACAAGGCAAAGGCGGCCAAGGTTGGCTATAACAAAAAGATGGTAAGAGAGGTTAAAGGAAGCACAGACGGAATCTCGCAGGCCCTCATTAAGCTCGTTGCCGCAAACAAGAGCACAACAATGAAAAAAGGCAGCGACGATATCAAGGACGACTTCCCTGCCGCAGGCTTTGACTGGTCGAGCAAGCTCAGAGAACAGGACGTCGCAAACGCAACGATCAAGACAAGCGGTAAGTATTATGAAATAAAGCTTACACTCGGCAAGGAACAGAATCCTTCAAAGGGTGAAAAGAGCAGCTACGGCAGAGTAATGTCCGTTATTGACGCTGCGGAAGCAGGCAAAATGGTTCCGGGCATCAAGTCCATCAACATGAGCTATCACGACGGCTATGTTTATGCAAAGGTCGATTCAAAGACAGGCAAGCTCGTTGCAGCCGAGTTCTCCGCCGCCGCAGATATTCAGGCAGATATTAAAGTTTTCGGTAACGTTTCGGTCAAGGATATCGTCAGCACAGAGACTTTCACAAACATCGTTTGGTAATCACAGCAAAACAGAAAGGCTCTCCTGCGATGCAGGAGGGCTTTTTTACTGCCAAAAGATATAAAGTATAATTGAGGTGTGCAAATTGCCTTAAAATATTTTTTAAAAAATATGTCATTTTTTGTATTATCGTTGGCTACTATATGAAGGGAAATTTTTAAGCAGCCGCTGATTAACCGAAGGTGCGGATATTGATAAATGTATTGTCATAATTTGTGCTTATCATTTAATCGGCTGTTGCCCAAGGAGGCGTAAAGATGTTTCAAAAAAAGAGCGAAATTGAAAAAATTGTCAACGAATGCTATGAAAAATACTATCAGTCAATTTATAAATATTGCTATGCCAGGCTCGGCGATCTGAACGAATACGCATACGACTGCGTACAGGATACCTTCCTTATTCTTCAGAAAAAGCTGTCGGAGAAGCAGGACATAGAGCATCTGCGTTCTTTTCTCTACAGAACCGCAGATACCTTTGTCATGAGAGCAAAGGATAATTACAAGAAACAGATACGGCGAACGACCAGGCTTGAGAAAGCCGAGGAAAAAGCTTCGCCGCCTGTCATATCGGACTTTGACTATGACAAATGCGCGATAATGCTCGTTTCACTTCTTTCGGACGAGGAGCAGGAGCTTTACAGAATGAAGTACATAGAGCGGATCCCTCTGACGGAAATTGCAAAACGGCTGGGTATATCCACACCTGCCGCCGCCAAGCGCACTTCAAGGCTGAGGCAAAGAATCAAGGAACTTATAAAGAAACAACAGCTATTTGAGAATGAGGTGATACTGTGAACAAGCTTGTAATAACCGAAAGTATTCTGAATGAAATATATGACGACAATTCTTTTAAAGAAAGTATTTCGGAGCTTATCAATTCGTTGATCGATTCTGAGCTTCAAAAGGATGAACCCGATTTCGATTTCATTGACGAGTGCGCGGACGCTTTGATTGAGGTTCAATCTGGCAATTATTCCGAAGTCATGCCGTTCATTGCCAATCACAAATTTGAAGATAAAGAGAAAAAGCGCAAGGTTCTGAGCATTTTCCTCGCCTGTGCGGTTGTGTTCACCCTGAGTATCGGAGCGGTAGCGGTAAGTCACACTGTGGAAAAGAAAAGAGAATCGCAAACCACGACAAAGCAGCCGGAAACAACAACGGCGGTAACCACACTGAAAGAAGTAACAACAACCTCGGCGCCGTCAACAACGGCAGCGCTGACCACGACGAAAATCCCCTCCGGCATTTATGCCGTCAATCTTGAGCTGAGCTATTCCGAAAGTTTTAAGGAAACATACAGTCGGGGTGAAAAGCTCGATCTTGACGGATTAATCGTAACCGTTGATTTCAGCGACGGTTCAAGAAGAAGAATTGATGTCAGCGACTGTAAGGTTATCAAAAATGACGATTTCGGAAACAACCGTTTCGCCGAAAAGGTTACAATCGAATATCAGGGATCGAGCAAGAGTTTCTTTGTTACATTTCCAAACAATGTTCCCGCGATCAAACCGATTGACCCGGAAGAGCATACCTACTTTGACACAGCGGTATATCCGTATAAGATAGAATCGTCAACGCAGTACGTGGAGATTGAACCAGGCGAAAGAGTCCGCGTTGCAATGAGAAAAAACAATAACGGCTTTGTTTGCTTTACAACCGACAACGACCTGCTTGAAGACGTATCAATCGCCTATCTCGGAGGAGTAAACGGCAGAGAGATTTATCTAGACGTAACGGCAGGCAGCACACCCGGAGTCACAAAAATATCGCTTGACTATGAGCGTGACCGTGACGATACCATGACAGAAATAACGGTGAGGGTCGTTGAACGCAGTGACGGCTGAAAATAAATTATTGCAATAGTGATATCTTTATGATATTATAAATCCGAGGAGGATAAAATATGGAATTTTTCAGAGCAACGGTTATGCCAAGCAAAAAGCTGTTCCGCAAAGCGGGCGACGCTTTTGTTCACAAGAACAAGTCACTTAAGGTTTTATTTATCATCGGTATGGTAATGTGTCTGGTGCTTGCACCTGTGCTGACATACATATCATATACAACCCATATTAACAAATTATATATCTCTCCGGTAGGTATCATTTTTATAGCGTACTACTTTTTCGGTCCGTCTTATCTCGGAAATGCGCTGTTCAAGTCGCAGTCGAAGAAGAATCTCAATAAAGAAACGCTTTACACCTTTCACGAGAACGAATTCAGGCTTTCAACGGTTGATTCAAATATCGTCCATAACTATTCGGTGATCGAGGAGCTTTATGAAACGAACGATCTGATCTGCCTCTATGTCAACAAAAGCGCGGCGTACATCATTCCGAAAGACAGCATCACAAATCCGCTCTGCGATGTCAGAGCCTTCCTTGAAGCAAAGGTTGGAAAGAAGTTTGTCTTTGTCAAGAAGAAATCAACGGGTGCGGCAATCGCAAAATTCATTGCTGTCATCATTGTAAGCGTCGTATTGAGCCTTTTTGCTTCGGGTGTATCAAACGTCATGATGGATAAACCTCAGACCTTTTCCTACGGCGAATACAGCATTACTCTTGACAAGCATTTCTATGAGAGTGATGAAATTGAAGGTGTTGACTATTCCCTTATTTCATCGGATGCTACCATGACTGTCAACTGCTATACTCAGGAAGAGGTTAACGATTCGCTCGGCAAGGAAAACGCAACCCTTGAGGACGCCACAAAGAACTATTGCGAAGACAGCATTATTAAAAACGCAAAAAAGGTTAACCACTACACCTACAACGTAGAGTTTTATGACACCTACGATGATGTGGATTATTACAATTTGGTCAACGTTCAGCAGATTGACAGCGAGTATTGGATAACGCATATTTACTGCGAAAAATACATGGAAGAGGAATACGCCGAAAAGTTTGAAAAATGGATTTCCTCAATTCAAAACAAGACAAACAAAGCATAAATATTTATCAAATTAAAAACGTGTTTTGCAATTTGCAAGGCACGTTTTTTTGAATGTAACATCAGCGTATAAAACAAAAAGGACACCGTTGGAGTGTCCTTTCGTTCGGAGCGGATGACGGGGCTCGCTCGGCTGCGCTCCCGCTTGCCGACACGCCCATGGCCTTTCAAATAATTCACCGGATTGTTTGAATTCGCCTGCGGCGAACCGGCCTTTTTGAGCCCACCCCATTGTAAAACAAAAAGGACACCAAAACGGTGTCCTTTTATTTTGGAGCGGATGACGGGGCTCGCTCGGCTGCGCTCCC
>OQVR01000868.1_pt1 | contig 13508 bp, 8 predicted proteins | sample 1691521 | NCBI WGS metagenome assembly OQVR01 (sample SAMN03418256, study PRJEB22391) | human gut metagenome | biome: human-gut; feature: organic feature; material: feces | host: Homo sapiens | place: Tanzania | collected 2013-01
TAAAAGATATTCCACTTTTAAATTATTTCTTCAATCTAAGACAAAAGGAAGTACTTGCTTATACAATATTTACACCAAAAGATCAAGTAATAGAAAGGTTAATAAAGTATAGGTGGTAATATGGATCAAGAACTAAAAAGTATTACTATAAAATCTATGATTGATAATTTAGCAATCAACAATAAAGTTTTAACTTCTGATGATATATCCTTTTTAAAAAATAAGTTTGTAAACAGTAATAAAAAATTAAAGGATATAGAAACGCAAATTAATTATGAAATAGCCAAGTTAGAAAAGAAAAGAAGAAAACAAGAGAAAAAAGAACAAGAAACAAGTAGAAAGATAGAAAAAGATAATGTACAAACAGAAAAAGAATATTGAAAAACCTTCTGAGGAAGAAACAGAGACAAAAGAAGAAGTTGTCGAAGAAGAGAAGTTAAAAGTTTAATCAGTCAAGTTAGTAACTTGTACTAAAAAACGATTCTTAATAAATTGATACTTTTATTTGGGAGTAACAAACAAAGATGTTAAACAAGATTAAGAACGCATCATTAGCAGCCGCAATGGCATTATCAATGACAGTGCTTACAGCAGGTCAGGCTCAGGCTGCAGCCCCTATTATCAATGATTTAATGGCAAAAGGTGATATGCCATCTCTTGCCCCTATGTTAAAGAAGGTACTACCTGGTGTAGTTAATATCTCTGTAAAGGGTAAAAAAGATGTTCAGGGCTTCTCATTACCAGATGAGTTTAGATTTATGTTCCCAGGTATGGGCGACGCATTTGGTCCATCGCAGCCTCGCCAGCAGGAATTCCGTGCTCTAGGTTCAGGTGTAATCATCGATGCAGCACATGGTCTTGTAGTAACTAACAACCACGTTATCGATTCAGCAGATGAGATCAAGGTTCAGTTATCAGATGGTCGCGAGTTTGACGCAAAGTTAGTTGGTAAAGATGCTCACACCGATTTGGCTTTATTAAAGTTAAAAGAGTTTAAGAATTTAACTCAGATCGATTTAGCTGATTCTGACAGTCTTGAAGTTGGTGACTTCGCTGTAGCAATCGGTAACCCATATGGCTTGGGTCAGACTGTAACCTCAGGTATCGTTTCAGCTTTAGGCAGAACTGGACTTAATATTGAAAACATCGAAAACTTCATTCAGACAGATGCTGCTATTAACTCAGGTAACTCAGGTGGTGCTTTAATTAACTTAAACGGTCAGTTAATCGGTATTAATACCGCTATTATGGCTCCATCAGGTGGCAACATCGGTATCGGCTTTGCAATCCCTGCTAATATGGTGAAGACTGTAACTGAACAGTTATTAAAGTTCGGTGAAGTAAAGCGTGGTTTATTAGGCGTTTCAGGTACTGAATTAAATGCAGATCTTGCTCAAAGCTTTGGTTATAACCAGAGTACTGGTGCTTTCGTAAATGAGGTTATGAAAGGCTCAGGTGCTGATAAAGCTGGTATCAAATCAGGTGATATCATCACTGCTGTAAACGGTAAGAAGGTAACTTCATTTGCCCAGTTAAGAGCTGAAATTGCCACAATGCGTGAAGGCGCTGAGGTTAATATCACTGTCTTCCGTGACGGTTCATACAAAGACTTTACTGTAAAGATCGGTAAGAACACTGAAGAGGCAGAAGTAACTGCTACAAACTCAAAGAGTATTTCTCCTGCTTTTGAAGGCGCTTCATTTGCAAACGCTAAAGATGGCGGCGTAGAGGTAACTGAAGTAGCTAAAGGCTCTGTTGCTCAGCGCTTTGGTTTACGTAAAGGTGACGTTATCACTGCTGTAAACCGTGCTGAAATTAAGACCATCTCAGATTTGAAGAAGAATCTAGAGAACGTTAAAGGCAAGATTTCAGCAATTAGAATTAACCGTAACGGTGGTACCTTATTTATCACAATCAGATAATTATCTCTGAAGGTTAATCTATAGCTAAGATGTAGTTAAGCTAAACTACAGTCACAAAGGTTAATATTTCCTGTATCTAAAAATGGAGGCTTAGGTCTCCATTTTTATTGTCTTCTAGAGCGTTTTGTAATCTCTGCATATTCTTTTAATGTAGGTTATAATTGAAATAAGCTAAATATCAGGATCAATAAAATGCGCAACAAACAATTCTTAGCCTTACCAGAAAGTCCTACTAGTTTTGAAGAACTGATAGATGAAAATGGTTACTTTGTAGACAAGTCTGAGTTTATAAAGACTGTGTTTACAGATTCAGCCAAAGTTCTGTTGTTTACAAGACCAAGACGTTTTGGTAAGACCCTGCTCATGACCATGTTTGAGTCGTTCTTAAAAATAAATCCTGAAAAGCCATTTGATACTTCATTCCAGCAAAAGTACTTTCAAGGCACCAAGATACTAGAAGACAAAGAGTTCTGTTCAAAGTTCATGGGGCATTATCCTGTTATTGATATTACTTTAAAAGATGTTGATGGTAATAACTTTGAAGAAGCTTACAAGATGTTTGCAGATATTGTCTTTAATGTTTCCAAAAGACATTCTTACTTGCTAAACAGCAATAAACTTGATGAATCAGACAAAGTTATCTTAAGACAGCTTACAGATATCAATTATCTAGAAGACATCAATAACTCTCAGAGAGTGAAAAACTCTTTAAAACATTTATCAAGTTTTCTATATAAAGAGTACGAAAAGTATCCAATACTGCTTATAGACGAGTACGATGTACCTTTAGCTAATGCTTCATATCATGACATACAGAATACAAAACTGTATGGAGATGATAAGGAATTTAAAGCAGATTATCATTCACGAATGGTAACCTTAATGAAAGGTTTTTTGGGTATTTTAAAAGATAAAAACGCTCTTACCAAAACAATTATCACAGGATGCTTAAAGGTAGCTAAGAACAGTCTCTTTACAGGTGTAAATAACTTTACTGTAAACAGTGTCGCAGATAAAGAAAAGAAATACACAGATATCATAGGCTTTACAAAAGAAGAAACCTATCAATTTCTAAAAGACTATGAGTTAGACGATTATGCTCAGAAAGTAAAAGAGCATTATGACGGCTACAAGTTCTTTGACAAAGAGATATTCTGTCCTTGGGATGTAGTTAAATTTGTAAGAAAGAACTTTGATTTTAAGCAAAGTGGTGAACTTTCTGAAATTGAAACAGGTAACTACTGGAATGGTTCGACCTCTGATAACTCTTTGTCTGATTACATAGGCTATTTAACTGATAATGACAATCAAAAGATGCAGGACTTGGTTGATGGTAAGTCAATTAGTTTTAATTTAAACGAGTCCATGAACTATGACACTTTATCAGAGCATAACTCTGATGATTTCTGGTCACTACTCCTACATACAGGTTACCTGACCCTAGACTGGGAAAAGTCAGATGATGAAGAGTTATCTAAAGACCATTCAACTAATAAAAATGTCTTCGCAAGAATTCCTAATTTAGAAATCTTAGATTGCTTTGATTCAAACATTAAAGCAAGGTTTAGTAATGTTGTAAAGAAAGACAACCTTGCTTTAAACATGGCAAATGCCTTATTAGAAGGTAATTTTGATTTCGTACAGGATAAGTTAGGATCACTATTACGTTCATTTGTATCTGTAAGAGATACTGCAACCAAAGCTCCTCACGAGAATTACTACCACGGATTCTTAAACGGTATCTTTACTAACTGTAAAGATAACCTTGGTAAATACCGTTCTAATTATGAAGCAGGTGATGGCTATGCAGATATTACCTTTAATAATCTAGGTGGTACTAAAGCTTGTGTTATTGAAATTAAAGTCTGCAAAGAAAAAGAAAGTAGAGCAAAAAAAGCTAATGAAGCTATTGAGCAGATCCTTGAAAAACACTATGCAGATACTATTTTTGAAGATGAGAACATTACCTGTGTAAATGCTGTAGGTATAGCATTTTCCGGTAAAAACTGTTTTATATCTTGTAAAAAGATTAAGTAATCTGAAATTGGGGTCAGATCCATTGCTTTTGATTTAATCTTCACAGAATAATTTTGTAAAATCATATAAAGATCAACACATTTTCAAGAGTTTTAGGTTATTCTTTTAAAGAAACTCTACGTATGTGCGAACTCTTTATATGATTATTAGTAAAAAGTCACTTCCCTTTCTTATTCCTGTAGCTGTAGGCGTCATTGTTGGTGTCGCAGTTCTTTTAATAAAGCCTTCTACAGGAAAAAAACTAGGCGATCTTATCTATTCGAGCGGTATTTCAACTGAAGGTTATTCATATGCTGTAAATAAAGCAGCGCCTAGCGTTGTAAATATCTATGTGGCCACATTAAAAGAAGACTACACAACTCCCGCTCCAAACTCGATCACCTCATCGGCATCAGGTGTGATCATGGATAAACATGGCATCATAGTAACTAATTACCATGTTGTGCCATCAGGAAACGAACCTAATAAAGCTATCTTTGTGCAAACTCGTGATGGCAAGGTCATGAAAGCCTTTGTTGTAGGTTGTGACAGAAGAACTGATATTGCGGTTTTAACTGTCAGTGAAGATACAACTTTAACTCCAATTACACCTGCTAAAAACGAACCTAATATTGGCGATATTGCACTTGCTATTGGCAATCCTAACAACCTAGGACAAACCGTAACACACGGCATTATTTCTGCTGTATCGCGTTCAGGTTCTGGACTGTTATCTAAAGATCAGATGAATATCCGTCAGGGCGTTCAAGCTTTAATCCAAACTGATGCACCTATCAATCAAGGTAACTCTGGTGGCGCTTTAGTAGATACCAGAGGAAATCTAATTGGCATCAATACAGCTTCATTTAGTGGCGATAATACCTACGGTATTGGCTTTGCTATTCCTGTAAAGATGGTTCGTGAAGTAATGGATGAGATCTTACGTCACGGTAAAGTTGAGCGTGGATATTTAGGCATTTCTGATGATGAAACTACAGCTCTAGATTCAGAGAACGGTGTCAGAATCGGTTATGTCGATCCTGAAGGACCTGCTTTTGGAATTTTAAAAGTAGGTGATCTCATCACTAAAGTTGATGGTTATAGCTTACAGAATGTAAGAGAGCTTATCGATTTAGTCTCTAAGTCAAAACCAAATACAGTCATGAACTTTGAGATTAAACGTGAAGGTAAGGTAAAACAGGAAAAGGTTACTTTAGCTGAGGATAATACTTCAGTTGACTAGATCTTTCTAAATAGAATTACTAAAAATACAACGCCACATTTTAAGCAGTTTTAGTATCGCTATAAAAATGTGGCGCTTGTTTTAGTAGTACAAAGTTTTACAGTTACTACTTAATAGGTTCAATCTTAGTTAAGATCTTCTGATTACTGATAGCAGCAGAGATGTCATCTGCTACAGTAAGACCTGCTGTAGTTAACATGTCACCTGTGATCTCAGCATTGATACCGTATTTGTACAGATCAGTAAAGTATTTCTGAATGATAAGTCTACCGCCTGCCAATCTTAAAACAGTCTTAGGAAGAACATGTCTGAATAGAGCAATTGTACGTCTTACCTCATCAGGATGAACTGTAGGACGGTTCTCTAAAGGTGTACCCTTAATAGGATTTAAGATATTGATTGGAGTACTGTCTACCTGTAACTTACGCAGCTCTAAAGCAATATCAACTCTATCCTCTACACTCTCGCCCATACCCAGGATACATCCAGAGCAAATCTCTAAGCCTGCTTTCTTAGCTAAAGCAATAGTATCCTCTTTTTGCTTCATAGTATGAGTTGTGCAGATCTCTTTGAAGAAGTTTGGTGAAGTCTCTAAGTTGTTGTGATAACGCTTAAGACCAGATTCTTTTAACATTACAAAATCGTCATAATCTAATAGACCTAAAGAACCGCAGCATGAAATCTTAAGTTCTGAGGAGATCTTTTTATAAGCCTGTGCAATAGTCTTTAGCTCAGCTTTAGACAGTCTTACACCTGCAGTTACAATTGAGAAACGGTGCACACCGCGTTTGTCATTTGCCTGAGCTTCCTTAAAGAACTCGTCAACTGACTTTAATACAGACTGCTGAATTTCGGTGTTGTAATAACGGCTCTGAGAACAGAATTTGCAGTTTTCAGAACACTTGCCACACTTACCATTAGAGATACAACATAGCTCAATTGCTTCTTTAAAGAAGTGTGAAGTAATTTTGCTGGCACTTTCCCTGAGTTCATCAAGAGGAGCATCATATAGCTCTAAAGCTTCCTCTTTTGTAATCTCATATCCATCAATGATTTTATCTGCAAGATCTTTAAGTTGCACTTTTAGCTCCGAAGATAGGAAACGTGTCTTTCTGACAGTTTAAAAAAAGAAAACAGGATTTCATATCCTGTTAAATTGAGGTCACATTATACACTGTTTGGATAGGTTTTGTATGCAAAACAGCGGAGAGGCACATTGATACAGAATAAGTTTTACTCTATGCCTTTATCCATGCTGTTTTGAGTATTTTATTCATCTGACTAAATTTATAGCAAAATTCTAAGGTGACCTTAATAAAGTTCAGTAAAATAGCCTCATTACAGTATGTTAGATTAAACAGAGATGACGCTGATAACCAAAGAGCTTTACAGTCATAAAACTCCTTATTGCACTTACTAAAATAACTAAATTGCGATATAACTATCAGTGTATTCATATATAACAAGAACATATGCTATGACGACATTAAGACTTGGTATTGATATTGGTTCTACCACCATCAAGTTCGTAGTGCTTGATGAGAATGCAAAGATTATTTATAAAAATTACGAAAGACACTTTTCTGAAACAGGCAATGCCTTTAAAAGAAATCTTGAAAAAGTAGCTCCTGTTTTAGGTGATAATCCTTTCTATATTACATTCTCAGGCTCATCAGGTATGGGTGTTGCCTCAAGATTAAAACTGCCTTTTGAGCAGGAAGTGCTCTCCTGTACTAGTGCCATTAACTTACTTGCTAAAGATACAGAAACAGCAATTGAGTTAGGTGGTGAGGACGCAAAGATCACCTATTTAAAGGGTTCACTAGAGCAGCGTATGAATGGAGCCTGCGCTGGTGGTACCGGTGCTTTCATTGATCAGATGGCAAACCTTTTAAATACAGATGCTAAAGGTCTTAATGACTTAGCTAAAAAAGGCTCCAAACTCTATACTATTGCTTCTCGTTGTGGTGTCTTTGCTAAAACTGATATTCAGGCACTCATCAATGATGGTGCTCAAAAAGAGGATCTTGCACTCTCAATTTTCCAGGCTGTCGTCAATCAGACTGTAGGTACTCTAGCACAGGGACGTGCCATTGAAGGTAAGACAGCTTTTCTAGGTGGTCCATTAACTTTCTTGTCTGAATTAAAAGAGCGTTTTATCAAGACATTAAATTTAATAGACGAGGATGTTGTTGCAACACCTGATGCCTGCTACTTTGTAGCTATCGGTGCTGCTATCTGCGATGAAGCCAAATTAACCTCCTTAAAAGAGTTAACAGAATTATCTAAAACAGATCTAAACGCTGTTACCGAGACAAAAAATCACAGTGAACCACTGTTTTCATCTCGTGATGAGTATGATGCTTTTGTAAAAAGACACAGTGAGGATATTGTTAAAAGAACCTCTTTTGACAACTATCATGGTCCTGTCTATGTTGGAATTGATGCAGGTTCTACTACCTCAAAAATTGCAGCTGTAACTGACAAAAACGAGCTTCTATATACCATTTATGGTTCTAATCAGGGTTCACCTTTAAACACAGTCGTCAATGAATTAAAAGAACTTTATGACCATATGCCTCATGACTGCTACATTGCAGGTGTTACTACCACAGGCTATGGCGAGTCTTTAATAAAAGCTGCCTTACATGCTGACTTTGGCGAGGTGGAAACCTTTGCGCACTTGCGTGCAGCTAAAGAGTTCTGTCCTGAGGTGTCCTTTATCATGGATATTGGAGGACAGGATATGAAGTGCTTCTTTGTAAAAGACGGCACTATTGGCAACATCACCTTAAATGAAGCCTGTTCAGCAGGTTGCGGTTCTTTTATTGAAACCTTTGCTAAAGGCTTAAACTTAAGTGCAGCTGAGTTTGCTGATAAAGCAGTAGACTCAAAAGCCCCAGTTGATCTTGGTACTAGATGTACCGTCTTTATGAATTCTAAAGTAAAACAGGCTCAAAAAGATGGCGCCTCAGTAGGAGACATCTCAGCTGGTATCTCCATTTCCGTAATTAAAAACGCACTCTTTAAAGTAATGCAGTTAAAGGATGTGGGATCTCTAGGTGATCACATCGTAGTTCAAGGTGGTACTTTCTTGAACAACGCTGTTTTAAAAGCCATGGAAACCTTACTTAATAAAAAAGTAATTCGTCCTGATATCTCAGGTCACATGGGTGCCTACGGCGCAGCTATATTAGCGCATGAATCAGCAACGCTTAAAGAAAAGGATGGAAAACCTTATGTTTCATCTATTCTAAAACGTGAAGAACTCGATTCCTTTACCTATAAAACCAGATCATACAGATGCCACAAATGTGGTAACAACTGCATGATCACCATGCAGATCTTCCCCGACAACTCACGACACTTTACAGGTAACCGCTGTGAAAAAGGTATTGGCGGTAAAGTTGCAAGTACAGACAAAAACACCAACAATCTGTATCGTTACAAATATCAAAGAGTCTTTGACTATAAACCTTTAGATGAGAATAAGGCTCCTCGTGGCGTTATCGGTATTCCACGTTGCCTTAACATGTACGAGGATTTTCCATTCTGGTTTACCTTATTAACCAAATTAGGCTACAGAGTTGTCTTATCTGAAGAATCATCTGCTGCCCTATACGCTAAAGGACTTGCTACTATTCCATCAGACTCACTTTGCTATCCGGCAAAGCTAGTTCACGGTCATATCATGAGCCTTATTGAAGCAGGCATTAAAAAGATCTTCTACCCATGCCTGCCATTTAATCTTGTGGACAGAGCTCATCCTAATGACAATCACTACAACTGCCCTGTTGTAGCCTCATATGCTGAGAATATTCGTGGCAATATGGATATTCTAAAGACTGAAAATGTTACCTTCTTACAGCCTTTCTTACCTATTAACAATCAAAAGCGTCTGTGCAAACGCTTAATTGAAGAGTTCAAAGCGGAAAAGCTTACTAAAAAGGAAGTAGAAGAGGCCTGCAGCGCAGCCTATGCTGAACTTGAACACTACAAACAGGATGTAAGAGAGTTTGCTCAAAATGTAATTCAAAAGGCTCGTGCTGAAAATCGCCACCTTATCATGTTAGTAGGTCGTCCATACCATATTGATCCAGAAATCAACCATGGTATTGCCGATATGATTGAATCCTATGGTCTTGCGGTGATTTCTGAAGACAGTGTCTACCACGAAAAGATTAAAGTTAATAAAGTAGGTCTTATCAATCAATGGAGCTATCATGCCAGACTTTATCATGCAGCTGAGTTTGCCGTAGAGAATAAAGACGTAACTCTAATTCAGTTAAGCTCATTTGGCTGTGGACTTGATGCTATTACTACAGATCAGGTAAAAGAGATCTTAGAAGAGCATCAGCGTATCTATACTTTAATTAAGTTAGATGAAGTCTCAAACTTGGGTGCAGCAAGAATCAGACTGCGTTCATTATTAGCAGCATTAGCTCGTAAGTCAGTACCTGTATTTACCCCAATACCGTTTACAGACAGACCTCACTTTACTAAAGAATGTGTTAGAAAGCATACAATTCTGGCACCTCAAATGGCACCAATCCATTTTGAGCTTTTCAAAACTGTTTTAGCCAAGTTTGGTTATAACGTGGTAATTCCAGCACTGCCTGATAAATCATCGATTGATTTAGGTTTGCGCTATGTCAACAATGACATGTGCTACCCAGCAATCGTAGTTATTGGTCAAATGTTAGAGGCTTTAAAATCAGGTCTTTACGATCCTGACAATACCTCCATCATGCTCTTCCAGACCTGTGGTGCATGTAGAGCTACCAACTATATTGCCGTTTTACGTAAAGCTTTAAAATACGCAGGCTTCCCTCAGGTACCTGTTTTTGCTGTCTATGGGCTTGAAACCGACGAGTTCAAGATGCCAACAGCCATGTTCAAAGATGCAATTAAAGCTGCTGTCTATGGCGATCTGTTAATGAAATTAACTAACAGAGTAAGACCTTATGAGGTACATACAGGTGAAACTAAAAAGTACTTTGAAAAGTGGCTTAATAACTGCAAGGAAGAGCTTTTAAACAGTTCTAACCGTAAGTACAAGGACAATATCTTTGATATGGTCAAAGACTTTGAGAGTATTGAGATTAACCATATTAAAAAGCCAAAGGTAGGTATCGTGGGTGAGATCTTAGTAAAATATCACCCTGTGGCTAACAATTATCTTGAAAAAGAACTCTTTGAAGAAGGCGCTGAGGTTGTAATGCCTGACTTTGTAGATTTCTTCTTGTACTTAGCTGGCGATCCTATCATTGAGCATAACCTTCTAGAAGGCAAGCTCTTAAACAAGTTCTTTGCGCTCACTTTCATACGCTTAGTTGAGCATTACAGAAAGTATGTTTATAAAGCTCTAAAACACTCTAAGAGATTTACTCCACCTTTGAACATCTTTACTACAGCAAAGCTTGCTGGCAAGTTCGTGTCTTTAGGTAATATGGCTGGTGAAGGCTGGTTCCTAACTGGTGAAATGGTAAAACTTATTGAAAACGGGGTACCTAACATTGTGTGCCTACAGCCTTTTGGTTGTCTGCCAAATCACATCACAGGTAAAGGCGTAGTGCACTCATTACGACAAAACTATGAAGGGGCTAACATAGTTTCCATTGACTGTGATGCTGGTGCCTCTGAGGTAAATCAGCTAAACCGTGTAAAACTCATGTTAGGTGTGGCAAAAGCTAATCTTAATAAGAAACAAAACTAAAGACTTTAAACAATCTGACTTTATGGTTATGAAGTCAGATTAAATTTGATCTTTTAAAATTTTAGATGTTGATGCCTATTACAACCCAAAAAAAATTAAACCTCATCTTTAAAAATACCCTCTCCTTAAGTCTTCACAGTAAACAAAGCTACTGTTACACTCACGCGATAACCATAAGGATCCACCAAGATGGCAAGACGTAAAAAAGAACCACAAAGTGTACACAGAAAAGCAATAGCTTTAGTTGCTCAAGATCTGTTTTTACAAAAATGAATTGAGCATACAAGCATGGACGATATAGCCCAAAATTCCGGTTACAGCAAAGCTACTTGGTATGTTTATTTTAAAAGTAAAGAGATCTTAACTTCATACTTAGTGTTGCAAAGTATGCACCCCCTTTATGATTTTATTTACAAGGCTCTTCATGAAAATAACACCTGTAAAGAACGTTTCTTTGGTATTTGCAATTCACTTTATGAATATAAAAAGCTCTACCCACTGTACTTCTCATTAGTTCACAAAACCATTAGATTTGATGAAAATTGTGACAACTTTTGCCTGAAGAAAAGGAATCTTTTGAAATAGGTGAAAAGATTAACGCTATTGTCTATGAGTTTTTTGAATTTTGAATGAAAGAAGGAGAATTTAGCTCTGATCTTAAAATCATGCCAACTATCTTTACCATATGAGGTATGGTATCAGGACTTATCGAGTTAGGATCAGCAAAAGAAGATTACCTAAAAAAAGTCATAAAGGATGATAAAAACGACTTTTTACAAAATAGCTTTTCGCTTATTTTTGACTCTCTAAAAGCAGAGTAGTTCTTATTAAAGAACATATCTTATAACATGCCTTATCTTGAACAGTAACTTCACTTACGATAAAAAAGGGAGGCTTACGCCTCCCCATAGATGATTATCAAACAAGTTTGTTTATATAAAGTGTTCTACACTAACCGATTACCACCAAGCTTCAGCCTGGATACCGAACATGTAGTTATCCTTGTAGTACTTATCGCCGTCAGCGTTGCGAATACCCTTAGTCCTCAATTCCTGAGATGTCAAAGATCTGGGAGCCTATGAACAATGCTTTATATGAAGCAATGAACACAAAAGCAGCATCAAATATGCTCTTGTAAAAGGAGCTAATAAAGTCCGTGAGGACATTAAGAATTCACAATAACTAGTACTCTTACGTTTAGATAAATGCTTTTCGTAGCTCATCTTCTGTGGGCTACATTTTTTCAAAAAAATTTCCTCAAACTTACTTGGAAATTTCAAATTTTGTAAGTACAAATCATCAGGTACTAATTAAGGCTGTTATACTGATTAAAATTAAATAACAAAATAAGAAATAGGAATAATATGACACTTCCTTGCCTTAAAAATTTTAAAAATTATCAGAACAACTACTACTCAGTCTTGATGCAAATACCAGGCTTTAAAGAATCAGCATTAGTTATTGAGGACTTTTTAAAGCAGATCATCGCTGTAGGTGATTTTTACATCAAGGTACCTACTAAGGTCTTACCTTTAATCTTAGAGTGTGGATACCTCAAAAACGCTGTGCAAGCTGGGAAAACAGCAAGTGGCGGTGGACCTGTTGCCAGAATTAAGAGTACTGAGTTTATGTTTGGTTGTAGCCAAAATGAGCTTACCAAGCCAGACTACCCTCGCTTTGGTTATCTCTCATCTCCAGATCCTAAGATCAATATGCTTATGACTTATGACATGACATATCAGTATGGAGATGCCACCATTAAGTTAAAGAAAGATAACCTCTTTGACAGAACCACTCTGACAATCGGTACCTCTCTTGATTTTATGAGCTTTGCGTATCTAATTCCTACATTGCTCACCGATCCAAAAGCAACCTGTATCTTTGGTGTAGCTACACACCTAGCCTCAGGTAAAGATGCAGCACCATACGGCCCTGGTAACATTAAGAACTATCTGTTCATAGCTGATAAGATAAAAGACGGGACCATCAACAAAAATAACTTCTACAACATTGATGAATTATTAGGTGGTAAGAACCCTCTATTAAGGTTCTTTGAGCTTCAGTTCCATGGAGACATTAAGCTTAGCGATTTTGAAAGAATCGATTATATGGAAGAACCAGATGAAGAGGTTATCAAAGGCTTTGTAGCTAAAGGCATTCCTGTCGAAGAACAATCAATAATATAACAATACACTCCTTTATATAACTTCAAAAGCTCCTCTCATGAGGAGCACTTTTTCATCTATAGAACATCTACAAGATCTCTTTAACCTCAAAAAGCAGAGTAAAAAATCCGATCTTTTTTATGTATTTTTATGAATCAGTGGAGTTTGAAACGAGACAGAAAACGACAAAAGGCTTAAATAAGCAAAACGCTGTAAAAAAGTTGAAAAAAAATTGAAGTGTACAGATATAAAAAAAACTCTGAAATTCAGAGGCTTATTAGAAATAATTCGCTGGTGCTGATACCGAGAATCGAACTCGGGACCTCACCCTTACCAAGGGTGCGCTCTACCAACTGAGCCATATCAGCAGCGAGTTCAATAAATATATTGAAAGGGAAGCCTGGCAGTGACCTACTCTCACACAAACGTACGTTGCACTACCATCG
>OQVR01000874.1_pt1 | contig 13487 bp, 18 predicted proteins | sample 1691521 | NCBI WGS metagenome assembly OQVR01 (sample SAMN03418256, study PRJEB22391) | human gut metagenome | biome: human-gut; feature: organic feature; material: feces | host: Homo sapiens | place: Tanzania | collected 2013-01
GGCATTCATCCTTGACAGGGAACAGCGCACGCCGACCGCCCGTGAGCGTCTCCTTTGTTTTGTTGTTATGCATTAAACCTTGAAATTCGTGTTTGCGGAATATGTGGGGGCGTGGTGTCCCGTGGGGCGGATTGGTGTTGGCGTGGCACATATTGCGCCCGCCACCGCGTCCAGTCCGTCGTCATGCCCCGCCCCGCCAATTGGCGACCAGCCCAACATTTCGGCAATAAATGGTGTTTGTGAACACGCACGGTGCGCATACAATCGCCCGGCGGCCAGTGCCGGTTCAATTGCGTCTAAAATTCGGTCAACTTTGGGCCTGTTATTGGTAATGCGCATAATTGTAATTGGCGCACCCGCGCGACTGGCCGCGTCACGCATTATTTCTGGCAACGCGTTTCCTATTCCATTTGTTTCAATCGCTATGCGACGCATATTGTGACGCGCCATAAATTCCAGCACCGCATCACACTGGTGCGCCAATGGGTGCGCGTCATCATCAGATGCCGTCATATATAAAATGTCGTGAATAAACACGCATCGCGTTGTGTCATCACGATACAGCATAACGCACACACTGCCGTCGCGACCGCGTCGTCCCGTTGATGGGTCCCAATATACCGATGCGCCAGTGATTTTATGTTCACCAATTTTGGCACTGTGCGCATCAAACGCATTATCATATAAATGTAATGCCCCGGGGTCCAGGCGCATACGTTCGGGCGCAACCGGTTCCAACATCATTTGCGCCGCAAAATGTCGTGGACCAACCGCCGCCCGCAATTCGTCAATGCGATGCGGCGGGAATAATTCGGGCCAGACGGACAGGCCGGCATCATCAACCACCGGAATTTTCAGTGTTTTATATCCGTGCAAAAAAGGCGTTGAAAACATAAATTTTTTGGATACTATATTGGACATGGACTTTACTCCCAAAACTTTGCCAACTAATTTAGAGGCCGAACAGGCTGTCCTGGCCGCGGTCTTGATGAATAACCGCGCATTAGAACGCATTTCTGAATTTTTAAAACCGGAACATTTTTCACATCCCGCGCACCAGGAAATTTACAAGTTGGCCGAACGCCAATTTGCCGCGGGTATTCCGTTTGACATTATCACGGCGAAAAATTACCTGGACCAACAGGGCGTGTTGGAATCGGTTGGTGGCGTTGATTACCTGACCCAGTTGGCGGGTGCCGGCGCGACGGTCGTAAATGTTGAACAATATGCGCGTATCGTTTATGAAAACGCCCTGCGACGCCAGCTGATTGATTTGGGACAATCAATTACCGACAACGCATTTGTCGAAGATTTAGATAACCCTGTTACCACCCAGATAGAGGTTGCCGAACAAAAATTATTCAACCTGGCGTCGGCGGGCGAAACCCGACGCGAGGTTGCCTCAATCGCAACCGCATTACAGGGCGCATTGAAAGAGGCCGAAATTGCATACAAAGCCGACGGCAAATTGTCAGGTCTGACCACGGGGCTGAACGCACTGGATAAATCAATCAGCGGTCTGCACCACAGTGATTTGATTATTATCGCGGGTCGTCCAGCGATGGGTAAAACAACGCTGGCAATGAATATTGCATTTAACGCCGCGAACGCAATTCTATCGGGGCGCGCCAATGACCAATACAAGGGCGCGGTCGTGTTTTTCAGTCTGGAAATGTCCCAGGAACAGTTGGCGACGCGTGTGCTGTCGTCCCAGTCCAAGATTCCTGCATCTGCAATGCGCGAAGGATCATTTTCTGATGAAGAATTTTTAAAAATGTCCCAGTATTCCCAGGCAATCAGTCGCGTGCCATTGTATATCGATGACACGCCCGGCATGTCAGTGCCAATGATGCGCACACGTGCCCGTCGTTTGGCGCGTAAATGCGGCGGGATTGCATTGATTGTAATCGACTATCTGCAACTGATGACGTCACCGGGCGGGCGCAAAAATGACAACCGTGTCCAGGAAATTTCTGAAATCACTCGTGGTCTGAAAATGCTGGCCAAGGAATTAGATGTCCCAGTTATCGCCCTGTCCCAGTTATCGCGCAGTGTGGAAAATCGCGACGATAAACGCCCCCAGTTGGCGGATTTGCGCGAATCAGGCTCTATTGAACAGGACGCAGACATTGTCATGTTCACATACCGCGAAGAATACTATCTGGACAACCGTGATCCGTCACAACGAATTTCAGGCAACACAAACGACAAGATTCAGGAATCATATCAAAAACGCCTGGAACGCGCCCGTGGCAAGGCGGACATCATCATCGGTAAAAACCGTCATGGTCGTCCAGAAACGGTTCGAACTGCGTTTTTTGGCGATTACAGTCTGTTTGACAATCTGGATGAAATAGACGCACGTGGCGAAAATGATTTTGCCCAAACGCCAACGGCTCAGCCAAAATCTGATTCTGATAATGTTGATGCATTTGAGCAAATTGATGCATCGGCAATACCTGACGATATGGAATTATAATTATTTTACTTGCGGCGCGTGCAAAAATTGACTAATATTTTGTCAAGAAACACCCAAGTGCAGGAGTTTTGCTATGGCCCAAGAAGAAATCATTTTTCCAAACAATATTCGTAACATCCGCTTGGCCGCGGGGATGAAAATGACCGAACTGGCACGCCAGTCGCACTTGTCCCTGTCCGCCGTATCCAAGATTGAAAAGGGTGTTCGCCGTCTGAACCAGAAACAGTTACTGAACATCTGTAACATTTTGGGTTGCAAATTATCCGACATATTTATCAAGGAAGACGACGCCGTTGCCGACCAATGGCAGAGTGAAATTAAACGTCGTCTGACCGATAACGAGGACAGCGGTCTGAAAATATTTGGTTCGGGCCTGCGCAAGATTCGCCAGCAAACCGGTAAAACGATTGCCCAGGCGGCACACGACGCCGGCATGACGCTATCCGTCTATCACAAGATAGAGGTTGGCCAACGTGAAATTTACCAAAACGAAATTGAACCACTGGCCCGGTCATTCGCAATGAGTGCACAAAGCCTGTTCGATAAAATCGCCACACTTTATAAATCTGGCGAATTGAACAAACAAATCAGCAAGGTCAAAGAACGTGTAAAATCTGTTCTGATTCCGGACAATCCTGCATCTGGTATTGATATGCACGGGGGGCTGTATGGCGCAAAATTGTATGACAGTGCACGTAAAAAATTGGTCCCGGTATTTGGTGCGCCCGCTGGCAAATCAATCGCATTCAAAAAATCCGATGAAACGATGATTGTTGCCCCAATGCCGTTGGAAGGACGCAGCGGAATATACGCTGTTATTCCAAATTCAAAACGTATGGGTGGTTTTATCCCGGAACACTCGTATGTTTTCGCTGATGCAACACAGACACCCACCGTTGGTGACTTGGCCGTATGCATCGACACTGATTTTAGCTCATTGGCATCTGATACGGTTGCCACAGCCCAAATTGTCAGTGTGCGCCAAGATTCACGTGGCAAAATATACGGCCAGATTTCATCGCCTGACGAAAAAATAATCGGTCAGACCATGCACAAGGTTATTATGATTGTTATGGAATAACGCCACCCCAAAAACGGAGAGAGAACCCATGAAAGCCAGAGCCAGCACAATCGCACAAAAATTGCTAAACCTGTATCGTCAGGAACACGTCATAATCGGCGGCTGGGCGGCGATAAACCCCGTCTTTGTGGCCGAGGCTGATGACGAAGTCATACGCGAGTTGCGCGTCTTGCCAACCGGAAAAATGTTAATCCAGCATATTGAAAACCTGCGCAGTGGCAAAACACGAATGGATACCATTGACCGTGAATTGTTACCATATGGCGGTCAAATGGCCGAAACGATTGTGACAATCCCCCTGACCGCGGACGAGTGGCGCGAACTGGAATCTGGCATAGCTGCATTTACCCCCGATGAAAAAGGCCTGAACCAGATTCAGCAATTGAATGTTATCCGCAAATTTGGCGATGAATGGCCGGTTGCAATTCATTCCGCCCTGGTCCAAAAACCGGAACTGTTATCAAAATGGACCGTCATTACCAAGACATATCGTGCATATTTCTTGTGGCATGTCGCAACAGATATGCTGAACGAACCGCTGTCGGAACGTGCACGGGCGCAATTGCAGGCTGACATGCCCGAATATGAAACATATCTGCCGATGTTTGGTGATGCAGGCAACGAATTGTTGCGCAAACTGCGCACGTTTATCAGCACACGCGATCCAATTGATACCGACAACGCACCTGATGCACCAACATCAATTTAGTCGTCATCGTTTGTGCGATAAATCGTATCAACCGTATGTGGCGTGCCAATATAAATCATTGTGCCGCCCGGCGACAGAATAAAATCCAATTCCCGTAATCGTTCACGTAACTTTTCACGCTTGTCCGCAGTGTTGCTGGTATTTGGAACCTCGACATCATCGCATATTATTAAATCTGCACGTGCGCCCGTTATGTTACCGGCAACACCAGCGCAAATAACTGAGGGCTCGCGTATGCCGATTGGGCGATTTACTGTTATTCGGTCACTGGCCCACGTTCGTCGTCCAGTTGGAATCATATCAACGCAACGCGGATGATTTTCTAATATGTTACGAATATGTCCAACCATGCGCGACGAGAGTGTGGTTTCTGCGGATAAAATCAGAATACGTGATTCTGGTCGCATACATAACACGCATGCTGCAAAAATCCCCACAACGGTGGATTTACCCGAATGCCGAAATGCCATCAACAGCCCTCGATTTGGTGGCGACATCCAAACATCTACCAAGAAATTCATTATATGCCGATGATGTTCCGGCGTTGTCATTCCTAACAATGCGTTCCACTGGTCCATAAAATCACAGAACGCCATAGTCATCGCGGTTTTCATTTGGCGCGACATCAGTAATCATCCCATAATCATTGACCAATTTTGGCAACGCCCCATCCAGCACCGACAGCAGATTTTGATACAGTCCCAAAACCGCCCCGCCCGATAATTTGTCTTGAATCACCGCCAGGTTGTAATTCAAAAATTTCATTACATTATCGTGGGTATTTTTCCACTCGGCCAGGTCAATATTCACCCCGTCCAGGTCACTAAATGCTGCCAATAAAAAATTAAAGTCCGCGTTCAGTGATTCTGGGTCAACTTTCATCGTCGGCTGGTAATCAATCACACGGCTCAGTGCGACGCGCCGAAATATGTCAATCGTTGCATCCGTGCGCACAGGGTTTTGAAATACGACACTGCCACCGGTAAAATCATCGTTTGGCACAACCGAATATATTCCCGCAGCCGCGTCTGTGGCCACGCCATCAATTGCGACATGCACATCAGCATTTTGAAAAAACGGGAATACAAATTGATATTCGGTCGTAACGCCATCAGCGACATATGATATTTTATACATATTCGCCCCCTTTAAGCGACCAAATCGTCAAATCGGTCCATTAATTTTTTCAACAAATTTGGTTTTGTTGCCTTGACTTGGCGCAGTTTTTCCAACGACGCGCGACGCCTTTCATCATATGGCGCGGCCGTTTCAGATTGCAGACGTCGCAACACGGCATCTTCGGTCATGCCACGATTTGACATCCCCGACGCACCGTATTTTGCGCGCTGGGTTGCCAAGGCTTTTTTTACCAAATTTGTTTTTGTTTTTTCGTCAGCCGCCATATCTGCCAAGATTTTCTTGCGAGCGGTGCTGGCCTCACTCTTGTTTTTTTTATAGTCCAAAACTTCTTGGATATCGGAAACCAATTGTCCCATTTTTCACTCCCTTGGTTATTTTGTCTTAAACTGTGTAATATCCATACATTGTGACCGACAAGACAGTTATTTTTGCCGCATCCTGGGACGAAATTCGCCATGGCGACACGACACAGTCATTCATCCAGCCCAATGCACCAACTGACACATCACCGGTAAAGCCTGAATGTGATGCGACGTATATTTCATCTGGCAACACACATCGCATATCATTTATCAGTATTGATTTTGTATCACTGACCCGTGCAGCAATTTTACGAATACGCGCACGCGCAGCGTTATGACCACTGCCACGCAGAGGAACGCCCGCGGCCACGACACTGAAATTATACGCCGGCGCATCACACAGCGCGTCGTGCGAAAAATATTCCAGGAAATATTTTCCATCGCGCGCGACAACAACGAACGTTTTGTTCGCTGATACCGCAACTGATTTAAATTCGCCGTTTGTTTTATACTGGGCCCACGCAGAAATCCCCAACGCCGTATTCTGGTTCAGCACCGCCATATCGCCCGACGCCATAATAACAAATAATTGTCTATCGGCACTGTTATACGCGATGTCAACTGGCATCTGCATCAGGTGTTTCGCATACGCGCACAAGTCGGTCGCATTATAATTTTCGCCCAGTTCATCTAATGCCAGTTCTCGAATATCACGCATAGACGCGGCAACAAAAACGGTTGCGCCCTCTATCTTTTGCGGTGACATATAGCGTGACGACACACTGCCGACCGACGTGTGTTGCTTTATGTCAACCGATGATGGTGTCAGTGGTTTATTCGCAATTGCCCATTCGCCCACTGTCGTCAGAATTTGCAGGTTATCCGCGCTGACAACTGTGCAAATCTGTTGCCGCTGGGCTGACAGTAATGTGATAAATATCGCCTGGTCATCCAAACCGGTCCCAACGTCAAAGTTATTGTGTCGACCAACTTGGGACATCCATACACCTGCCGGATAGTCACGTGCGCCACCGAATACCAATCGGTCCTGGTGAAATGTTATGCTGACCGGCCAACCACGACGCGTGCTGAACGCGGCCTGACGCCAATCGGTAATGGCAGCAGCAGGCAATGTGAATGTTCCGTTTGTATGCGCTGTGGCAACAGTTGGGCCTGTAACTGACGTAATTGTCCACTGACGACCAAGAACTATAAATCGACCACCTATGTCATCAGACGTCCAAAAATCGTGATTCGTCGTAAATGTAGCATAGTTATTACCTGCGCTGTTTGCTGTTACGGTTATTTCAATACCATCGGTATCGTCAAATCGCACAAATGGAATATTGACCGATAAATCAGAATCATTGCGCGAAAAGTCAAACAGTGACAATGAAAATCCATCGGCCGCGCTCTGGAACACGCGTGGCTGAAAATCTGGATGAACAAAAATCATAGTTCCAAAACGCTGGGCGTATTGCAGTGATTTTATCGCATCTGCCGGCCACGGCGCGGCGATGTCCTGGATTTGTTGTGTGCCCGAAAATACCAATATATGTCCATCGGTAATGGCCAGCATGTATTCCGCATCCGCCCCAACCGAAAACGGCACCAGACGCGCCACGTTTGGCAACTCGGCACCCGCGCACAATCCTGGACGGCGCGTTATTCCGCCGCCCGACATTACATCCATATTTAATAATTGTGCCAATCCGTTCAGATTATCGTGCGTGTAAAATTCGCGAGAAATTTCCCCATCTGCAAAAGAATTCTGGGTATTTATAAAATTTGCCATTATATCCCCCGTAATTCGTTAAAATCGTGAATTTATCAGTGAAAAGTTTTCAATATTTGATGGCGATGATGTTGTGCCATCAATGAATTTTGCCGTCTGTAATTCTGATTCATACAGCGCGGCCAGCATTCTGAATATCGTTTGATCCCCGGTCAGCGGGACGCAAAATTCCATCGCCAGTTTTGTTGCCGCCACCGAAACAAAATATCCCGGAAATGCGTCCGGTGTAACGCGCACCAAACCAATTACAGAAATTCTATCGGTCGGTGCAATGATTTTATTGCCAACAATATTGCCGACAGACCTCACTACTCGCAGACATTCGGTCGGCAAGGTGAAATCACCATCGACATCCTTGATTAAATCAAATCGGCGACATGCAAACCGCCACGGGTGCACTGCAATCAATGCGTCCATCACCGGATCAAATAATGTGCGGGCCAGTTGCGCAGCCGGCGCGTCATCTAATAACGATTGTATCGGTTTTTCGCCCAGTTTCAGCAATGCCATTGAACATAAATCTATCTTGGTCAACATTTTCGTTTCCCCCATTGGTTGATACAGAAAACCTGGGGTGGCGCGTGCCACCCCAAAACAAAAATCACTTATGATTTTATTTTTATCCCAACGCCGCTGTTGTAACGGTCCCAGATGTAACGGTTATCGCCTTGATTGACGTTTTATCTGACGCATTGATGATAACAATGTCGCCCGTATTCATCAGTGTGTTCACAGCGTTAAAATAACCACTGGCGATGACTGTTGCCAATGTAACATTTTCTGCATAGTGCCACAGAGTAAACCCGTTTGCATATGCAATCACAGACAAATTTTTATTCTGAAAAGCCATTTATTTTTCCTTTGGTTATTTTTATTCTGCGTCGTTATCTTTGCATTTGATACGAACGATACCGTCACCATCAATCAAGATTGCCCCCTGGGACATGCTGTTACTGATAAAGTGCGCGGCACGTTCACCATGCCATGAAATATCCGTTTTGACTTCCTGACCACATGCGTGACCGATGCTGGCCGCGTGATAGATAAAGCAATCGCGTTTTGTCGTATCTGATAATGGCAACGCGTTATACAGCACCCATGTAATACCCAACCACTTCTTAGATGCGCCACCAGAAATCAACGGCAAATCATTATTGCCAACGTAATCTGCCGAAACAAATTCTGTGATTTTCAGCAATTCGTTCCACTGGTGCACACCAACAACGGCAAAGCGACGACCATCGTCCGGGATATCTTTGCTATTCAGCGTTTCAACCGCTGACAAAATTAAATCTTTACTCAGTCCCACTGAATAATCACCAACAGACGCGGTTGCACCCGACATGGCGTTCACAATCAGTTCATCGGTTTTGCGACCTAAGGCATATGCGCCGGCACTGGCCACGACACGACGTTCATCGACATTCGTCTTTAATTCATCTAATGCGTCAACCCAATCGCCGGCATAGTAATCCTGTAACACGCATTCAACCGGCTCATGATTCAGGTTCATAACCGGCACAATGCCATGACGTGATTTTGTTGCGGCGGTGCCACGACCAACTTTTTGAAAAGTTGTTGACGCACCGACGACGCCCGATTTGCTGCGAACGGTTCCACGCAGTTTTGTGCCCATTTGCTGGTATGCTAAATGAACATCTGCCTCGAATTGTTTTACAAATACTTGGTCTATGGAAACAGACATATTTTTTCCTTTGGTTAAATTCTGTAAGTTGTAGCGCAATAATTTGCGCCGATAAAATTTCATCACATGGTTATGCACAAACGTGCGCCGCGACGAAACAAACATACCGGGTTCCAAACACAGATTCAGAATTATCCGTAAAAAAAATTTCAGTCGCACCGATATGATACGACTGATACTTTCTTCAAATAAAAACCCCACCGAACGGTGGGGAAAATATTATTTTTTCTTGGCTGGTGCTTTCTTGGCAACTGGCTTTTTGGCCGGTGCTTTTTTCGCAACAACTTTTTTCGCTGCTGGTTTTTTAACCGCAACTTTTTTTGCAACTGGCTTTTTCGCAGCAACTTTTTTTGCTGCTGGCTTTGCTACCGCTTTCTTTGCGACAGGCTTTTTTGCCGGTGCTTTTTTCGCAACAACTTTCTTGGCTGCTGGTTTCGCTGCTGGCTTTTTAACAGCAACTTTTTTTGCCGCTGGTTTCGCAGCAACTTTCTTGGCAGCTGGTTTCGCAGCCGGTTTTTTAGCAGCAACTTTTTTCGCTGCTGGCTTCAAGAATGTGAATGCCATTCTTCTCTCCTTTCTATTTTTTTGGATAGAACAAATTTTTTTGTTCTTACTGTATATTTTATACGAAACATAAAACATAGTAAAGAAGAAAGTGTATTTTTTTATTATGAATATAACTTTTTAAATCCATTTTCAATTTTTCGAACGTATTCACTATCGTGATCACGCCAATATTTTGGGTCGCGCATCATGCGTCGCAAATCATTATCGGATAAATTTATATCATCACTATCGGCGGTTTGAACATGTGGTTCCATTGATTGCATCATTCTGTATATGCCTTGGATTCCCTGGGGTGTAGTGCACAACGCATCAAATGCGTCACGTGGTAAAAACTGTTCACCAAATGCATTTATTTGTTTGATTGCATCATTCATTTTTTCATCACCACCAAAGAAATTTTTTAATTCGGAAATTGCAGCAGCCTGAGATTGTGTTGCGAACAAATCAGATATGACTGGTGATAAAAATTCTTGGGCAATGTTATAAATTTGTGAAACCTGTGATGACGTTAATCCAATTTCAAAAAATTTTGCTCGCAAATTTTCATCATCAAACAAATCATTTTTTGGATAATTATCTGGTGCGTCAGGAACACCAATTGCGCGTCTGAAACGGTTACGCATATCATCGTCAGCATCATCAGATGGCACTGATATCATCGTCCCGATTTTCTTTTCTAATGCCACATATGATTTTATCAATGCGTCTGCATTTAATGTTCCATCTTGGTTTTTAAATTTTTCAGGAATATTTTCCATTTTTAATTTCCTTTGTTTTGATTGTTTGATTTACGAATAAAATAAATTCCGCCCAATGTGAACAACGCCTGACATAAAACAAATATATCATTGTCACCCACCAAATACGCTGCCAGTGCCGACAGCACACCTACAACCGACATAACGTGCGTTCGGCTGTCAGCCAACCATCCGCCACGAATAATTTTCTGAATACGCATTTTTGTCCTTATTATACATAGAATAACATTCCATCTACATCGGCGATATATCCACGCGATGTTGACCATGTCGGCATTTCATCGACGCGATGAAAACGCGTTGCACCAAAACATTCATCAGGTAAATTACCGTGCAACATTCGCCGCACTACACGCAGACACATTTGAAACGCACGCACGTCTGGTGCAACATTTAATAATTCGTGACGCGCATTATTTTCGTCCAGCGATAAAAACACATCATGGTCTGTTATAACAACATCTGGGTCAACGCCGCGACACCGGGCCAGATTTGAAATCATTGATGTAAATGCCTCGACCAATGATAATGAAGTTGCACCAGTTTCAGCATAAACCACGCGTGCAATTTTATATGCGGCACACTGTGACACATCTGGGTTTGTTATCAATTCAAGTTGCATGTGCGAACTCCCCTCTTTCCATCTTGTTTTTTTGGCAATAAAAAAGACCGCGTGATTTACGCGGTCAAAAAATAAAAAATCCGCACATTGCGCGGACAGAATCTTTACTGTTGATGCTTTGAATGGTATCACAAATGATATAAAAAGTCAAGTGTATATTTTTATATTGCCACACAGCCCCAGAAATCTGGCATTTATTTCATACTAATTTCGTCACCATATGCCAACAAATATTGCGTTCCACGCCGCAAAACTAATGCGCCAGATTCATTTATTCCAATCAGTTCTACATTTTCACCACGATAACGCACCACCTTGTTCAATGCTGCAGCCAATTCCATCCAACGTGCACGCACATCAGCAAAATCAGCACGCATCCATTTGTCCAGATTACGCATCAGACGATTTAACAGTTCTGTGCGTTCCACATTAGCATAATTTTCCAGTTTGGTTGTTTTATATTCGGGCACTGTCGGATTTGATTTTATATTTATACCAATGCCGACAATCACAAACGCACCTGCGTATTCAATCAAGACACCGCACACCTTGGCACCGTCAATCAGAATATCATTTGGCCACTTTATGGTTGGACGAATGCCGAATGAAATCAATGTTTCAGCGATTGCAACCGCAACAACATACGACAAGCGCGAATCGCGATTTTCAGATGCAAAAATAAAACTGGCATACAAATTGCCATGATGCGAAACCCATGTCCGACGATACCGCCCACGCCCCGCAGATTGGGCCAACGCGACAACAACTGTGCGGTCGCGTGCCGCACCACGAGAAATCAAATCCAACGCATATGTTTGCGTACTGGGAATTTTATCAAAAGAAATCAGTTTATATCCGACCAATTGTATACACCCCATCAATATTTTTGATTAAATCGTGTCCATATACCTTGCGCAACTGATATATCGCCGTATCAACAGTATGTGTTGTCGCACGTGGCGAATACCCCAATGCCGTGCGCAATTGTGCCCCCGTCATACCACCACTTTTCTGTAACAAAACAATTATTTGCCGTTGTAATGGGGCCAGTGCGACATTTCGTCCAAATATTGACTGAATAATGTTTGTATTGTCCATCGCCGCCAGAATCGCCGCCTTTAATTCCAATATTGTGCAATGCGCGGGGATATTTAATTCGTCAAAAATGACTGTCGCGATATCAGGCGCGTCCACCACCACCGCATTCAAGTCGGCCAGCACCGAACGCCAAACCGCGTCGCCAGAATAGATTCTGATTCCAGTCAGCATATAACCAGGATAAACGATGGGAATCCTTATGTCCAGGGAAAAAGACCGCGCATGTGCACGGTCTGGGCTTTGCGCTTCACAATATCGCGACTATTCCCTAGTTGGATTACGCGGGTCAATAAACTTGGTAAAATCGCCAATATTTGCGCCTGTTGACGACAAAATTTTGGAAATACTGTTTGTTGACGGCCAGCGTGGCTGACCTTCGCGCGACCAGCGTTTGCTGCGGTTAAAGGTGGTTGGATCCAAACCACTGCATTTTGCCAATCCAGAACACGACATGCCGTGCTCGTCAGCGAATCGTTCAATTGCGCGCCATACATCTTCGTGTGTCATTATTATCTCCTCTGGTTATAATAGGTGTCATTCCTATACCGTGATTTTATTCCACGATGTGCGACCGAACAACAAGCACGATTTCCTAGGATTTTCAACAAGTTAGGCAATAAATCCCTCAGGTATAAAAGCCCCACGAAAATTGTCGTAATTTTTTTTTGACAAATATTCTTGACAAATAACAAATATTGTATTACATTTCGATTCGTCAAAGGGGGCGACCCCAGTGACACGGGGTTCAGGGATTCAGACTCCCTCCTACATTCTCTCTCCTCTGGACTCTGGGCCCCAACCCAATTTGAAAGTTTAGAATGCCCATTTCTTTTTCTCCTTTCCTTCCTTTCAGGGCATTCGGAAACACCGCTGGGCAACACCGGCGGCGTTTTTTTGTTGTGTTTACAGTACAAAAACCATATAATGTTTGTGCAATGGCGTGTTGCCGTTGCGGGGTGTAAGAACTCCGACTACCGCGTCCACGATGACGTAAAACTCCAACCACGGGTTGGAGGGTGATGATATACATAAATAAATCACACTATATCGGTAGAATAGTTCTTAACCTCCAACCACCTGAATTTTTCTGGTGGTTTTTTGTTGTATAAACGCACAAGGAAAGGAATACCAGATGGTTGGAATTGCACAGACGTTTGCCGAACAAGAATTTAACCGCACTGCGGGCGAATTTCTGCGACGCGCACGTGAATTTATGGGCGTATCACAACAA
>OQVR01000882.1_pt1 | contig 13433 bp, 10 predicted proteins | sample 1691521 | NCBI WGS metagenome assembly OQVR01 (sample SAMN03418256, study PRJEB22391) | human gut metagenome | biome: human-gut; feature: organic feature; material: feces | host: Homo sapiens | place: Tanzania | collected 2013-01
CCCGAAAATTATGGATTCAAGCTTGTACGAGTAGAGGACGAAAGACAACTTGCCGACACGATTGTCTATATCGCAAGGAATCCGTTCAAGGCCTGCTCGAACCTGACAGCATCAGGCTATCTTTGGGGATCCGGGAATTTGGTTTTCAGCGAGATAAACAGATTGTTTGACAAAGTCCAGATCAAGGATCTTACCGATAAGTTTTGCAGAGACACATTCAAGACAAGGATCAAACTTCCTGACCGATACTATTTTAACAGGGAGTTAGGCTTTATTCTTCCTGAATCATATGTGGTCAAAGGCAAGGTTGACAAAGTTCTGAAGTCATCTTGGAACTATTGCCACAGGATAATAAGGGACATAGATGCTTACGTTAATATTTCGGAAGGCCTTGGAGAGAGTGTCAATCTGTCCGAAGAGGAGGTGAATATGATCATCAAGAAACTCATAAAGGATGAATATAAGGTTGATTCAATTTTAGATTTAGGAGTAGATGATAGATGCCGATTGGCTATCGTTCTCAAAAAGAAATACAGACTTGACACAAAAAGGATTTCAAGAAAAGTGCGGATTGAGTACGACATATTGAAAAAGCTCTTTGGATGATCAAACGTATCGCTAAAGCGGTTCTCCAGAAGCAAGATTAACGGCGAAGGGCGCCTGTGGAAGAATGATTTGCACGCTACGAGCGTGATTAATAGTGAAAAACGCTTGTGGCGGACGTGTAAATCCTCCACGGGCGGTTTTAATGGGGAAACACGCCTAGCGAGAATGGGAAGAGATGATAAGGGAAAGGATACAGAAATGGCCTGAAATCCTACTGGAATCCAGGCCTTAAATTGTTATAAACTATATTCCTGACTATTCAGCGGAATCGTCATCTCCGCCGTATTGAGAGATGTTGTCATCCGGAAGGGTGGTGTCGGCCGGAGCGTCAGCTGAAGATCCTGCAACATCCTCGTTCTCGGCGTCCTCCTCTCCCTCAAGCCATCTCTCAAGAGCCTCGGCATCATCGGTTTTCACCTTGATCTTCACAAGGTTGATGGAATCATCCGTCTCGACGGTAACAGCATAGAAACTGGTGCCGTCAGGTTTTGGATACTTGACAAGGTCAGGGAGATAGTCACTGAAACCTCTTGGATATTTCTCATTGAACGCTGCGGCAAGCGCTTCGGACATATTCTCGTAGCTTACCACGTGTCTTTTCTTCTGATCTGGTGCCATACTCATATAAACCAAATAAAGATTGTTTATCGTTTTCGGGTGCAATATTAAGACATTTTTCCGAATTGAGAAGCAATCCGCGAACTATTTTCTGAAAAAAAATGATTTCTGCCTCTTCTTCTTCTCCGGATCACGCTCCACAAAGACCGGTTTCATCGTCCGGGGATCGATTCCGGTGTAGTACATCACGGATGAGGTGGTCATCGGAGTCGGTGTGAAATCCTGCACCTGATCCATATATATTCCTTTCAAAGCAGGATTTTTGGACAGGTTCTCCATATCCTTCATCGTGCAGCCTGGGTGCGAGGAGATGAAATATGGAACGATTCCGGTGCGCCGTCCGTTCTGGGCGCAGATATTGTCGAACTCATAGCGCAGTCTCTCGAACAGTTTGAAAGACGGCTTGGCGATGTATTGGAGCACCTTGTCCTCGGTGTGTTCCGGAGCCACCTTCATTCGGCCGGAAGTGTGGTCAAGAATCAAAGTCTTGAGGTATGGCTTGGATGTCTCGTCCACAAAGCCCTTCTCATCGAGGAACAAATCGTAACGGATCCCGCTGCCGATGTAGGAATGGCGTATTCCCGGCACGGCATCGACCTTCCGGTACAACTCAAGCACCTGTTTGTGAGAGCGGTTCATATTCGGACACGGAGCCGGAAACAGACAGGATTTCCTGCGGCATTTGTCGCAAAGGTCCGGGTTCTTGCCACGCATCATATACATATTGGCCGTAGGGGCCCCGAGATCGGAGATATTCCCCGCAAAGCCTGGCATCTTGGCCAATTTCTTAACCTCAGCGACTATGGACTCCTGCGAACGGGACTGGATGAACTTACCCTGATGCGCGGCGATGGTGCAGAAATTACATCCTCCGAAGCACCCTCGGTGAGTGATGATGGAATCCTTGATCATGTCATAGGCCGGGATCCTCTTCCCCTTGTAGCGCGGATGCGGCAACTTGGTGAAAGGCAGGTCCCAGAACGAATCCATCTCCTCGGTCGTGGACGGTGAATATGGCGGATTGATCTGCACATAACCATTCCCGACAGGCTCGACGATCGTCGCCGGATGCATCATATTGGCGTGAGTCTCAATCAGATGAAAGTTCTCGGCGAACGCTTTTTTGTCCCGTTTGCACTCCTCGAACGAATGAAGCACCAACGGCTCCTTGACCTTCCATTTCCCGCTCATCAGAAAGGCGATCTGCGGGATCTTATGGATCTCATGAATATTCCTCTGCGCCTCTATGGCTCTCGTCAGTTCCAACATCGGCTTCTCCCCCATCCCGTAGCAAAGGTAGTCAGCCTTGCACCACTGCAATATGGACGGAACAAGTTCATCTTTCCAATAGTCATAATGGGTAAGCCGACGGAGCGAAGCCTCGACTCCCCCGATGATGACCGGAACATCGGGATAGAGTTTTTTTAATATGTTCGTATAGACACTGACCGCATAATCCGGCCTCTGTCCGGCCTTGCCTTCCGGCGTGTAGGCATCATCGTGACGGAGACGCTTGCCGGCGGTGTAATGGTTCACCATCGAATCCATAGCACCGGCGTTCACTCCGAAATAGAGCCTCGGAGCGCCTAACTTCTTGAAATCCCTGAGGTCATCCCTCCAGTTAGGCTGCGGAACGACAGCGACCCGGTAGCCGAAATGCTGAAGCCAGCGGGCTATGCAGGCCGTGCCGAAAGAAGGGTGGTCCACAAAGGCGTCACCCGTGAAAAGGATGATGTCGATGTAGTCCCACCCTAAGGCTTCAACCTCCTTTTTGGAGGTCGGGAACATATAATCCGTTTCGGACATCGGAAATATTCCTACATTCTTTCAGGCAGTTCGATTCCGAGGATGCCCATCGCCTTGCGAAGGACGGCGGAAAGCGTGTCGATCAGCACCAGACGCATCTTGAGCACATCCTCGTTCTCCTCCTTCAGGATCGGAGTGTCGTGATAGTACTGGTTGAACTCCTTGGCGAGGTCGTAGGCATAATTGGCGATGACGGCCGGTGAATATGCCTGCGCGCCTTCGGCTATCTTGGCAGGGAAGGCGTTCAGCAACTTTATGAGTCTGATCTCCTTGGCGCTGAGCTCGACCTTTGGCAGAGGAGAGGCGGCATATTCAATGCCCTTCTCCGCGGCCTTGCGCAGGATGGAGCGGATGCGGGCGTGGGTGTACTGGATGAACGGGCCGGTGTTGCCGTTGAAGTCGATGGACTCCTTCGGGTTGAAGAGCATCGTCTTCTTCGGATCCACCTTGATGATGAAGTACTTAAGGGCACCAAGACCTATCATGTGATAGAGCTTCGCCTTGTCCTCCTCGCTCATGTCGGCCAGCTTGCCGGACTCGTCGGAAGTGGCTCTCGCCTCCTCGAACATCTTCTGGATGAGGTCATCTGCATCCACAACGGTTCCCTCACGGGATTTCATCTTGCCCTCAGGCAGCTCGACCATACCATAGGAAAGATGGAATATGTTGTCGGACCATCCGAATCCCAACTTCTTGAGGATCAGTTTCAACACCTGGAAGTGGTAGTTCTGCTCGTTGCCGACCACATAGACGTGAGAGTCAAGGTGATATTCAGCGAAACGCCTTTCGGCCGTTCCCAGATCCTGGGTGATGTAAACCGACGTTCCGTCAGAACGGATGAGCAGTTTCCTGTCAAGTCCGTCGGCCGTGAGGTCGCACCAGACGGAGCCGTCCGGATCCTTCACGAACACGCCCATATCCAGTCCCTTCTGAACCAACTCCTTACCAAGAAGATAGGTCTGGGACTCGTAGTAAACCTTGTCGAAAGTGATTCCGAGAGCCTTGTAGGACTCGTCGAAGCCCTTGAGCACCCAGCCGTTCATCCTGGCCCAAAGGTCGCGGACCTCCTTGTCGCCGGCCTCCCATTTTTGGAGCATCTCGTGGGCTTCCTTGAGGCAAGGGGCCTCCTTCTTGGCGGTCTCCTCGTCCATTCCCCCGGCAATCAACTCCTCGACTTCCTTCTTGTAGATGTCGTTGAAAGCCACGTACATATCCCCGACAAGATGGTCGCCCTTAATCCCCGTGGACTCCGGAGTCGCGCCGTTGCCGACCTTCAACCAGGCGAGCATCGACTTGCAGATGTGCACTCCCCTGTCGTTGACAAGGGTGGTCTTGATCACGTTGTTGCCGCTGGCCTTCAGAAGCCTTGACACCGAGTCACCCAGAAGGTTGTTCCTGATGTGGCCGAGGTGCAGAGGCTTGTTGGTGTTCGGCGACGAGAACTCGACCATGATGTTCTTGCCGGTCGTCGGCAGGTCACCGAAGTCCTTGTCCGCAACGATCTCTCCGAAAAGTTCGTTCCAGAAGAGATTGGAGAACAGAAGGTTAAGGAAACCTTTGACGCAGTTATATTCAGAGATTTCAGGCACGTTGGTCTTGAGCCATTCTCCGATGGCGTTGCCGGTGTTCTCCGGAGTGGAGTGCGACAGGCGCAGGAGCGGGAAGACGACGAGCGTGAAGTCTCCGGTGAATTCCTTCCTTGTGACGGAGACCTGAAGCGCCGACGGTTCGATGTCGGCGTTATAGAGTGCCTTGATGGCTTCTGAAGCCTTCGAGGCAATAAAAAGTTCCGGGGTCATTAACCGAGATAGGTTTTAAGAAGTTTGCTTGCGGATGGTTTCTTTAGCTTGCGGATCGCCTTCTCCTTGATCTGGCGGACTCTCTCTCTTGTGAGGTCAAGCCTCTCGCCGATCTCCTCAAGGGTCATCTCCTGGCAGCCGATGCCGAAGAACGACTTGATGATCTCGCGCTCACGGGTCGTCAGGATCTGGAGAGACCTTTCGATCTCGGTGCTGAGGGACTCGTTCACAAGGCCTCTGTCGGCCATCGGCGAGTCGTCGTTAGGAATCACATCCAGAAGGCTGTTGTCCTCGCCCTCTACGAACGGGGCATCCACAGACACATGCCTTCCGGACACCCTGAGGGTGTCGGAGATCTTGTCCTGCGGAATGTCTATCATCTCGGAGAGTTCCTCATTGGAAGGGCTTCTCTCGTTCTTCTGCTCGAACTGTGAGAGGGCCTTGTTGATCTTGTTCAGGGAACCGACCTGGTTGAGCGGAAGCCTGACAATCCTGGACTGCTCGGCAAGAGCCTGAAGGATTGACTGGCGGATCCACCACACGGCGTATGAAATGAACTTGAAACCTCTGGTCTCATCGAACTTCTCGGCGGCCTTGATCAGGCCGAGATTGCCTTCGTTGATCAAATCCGGAAGACTAAGACCTTGATTCTGATACTGCTTCGCAACAGAAACCACAAATCTAAGGTTGGCCCTTGTGAGTTTCTCCAAAGCTTTCTGGTCACCCTTGCGGATTCTCTGGGAAAGCTCTACCTCCTCTTCCGGAGACACCAACTCCTCGCGGCCGATCTCCTGGAGGTACTTGTCCAGGGACGCGCTCTCGCGGTTGGTGATTGACTTTGTAATCTTTAATTGCCTCATATCTTGTAATACACAAATTTCCCTGACGGAAGGCGCGGAGCCGTTTCCGTCAGGGAAACACTATCCTATAACCTTCATCAACTACTCTTTACTGAATCCGAAGAAGGCTTTTCTACCGTTGGCTGTGACACCTTCGATATAAACCGCCCTCTTTGCGGACTTGGCGATGTTCAAAACATCCTGAGGTGTGCCGACCGGCTGATCGTTGACGTAGGTGATGACCATTCCATCCGAAGCGCCTGCCTCAAGCATCTTGCCGCTTCCGACGGATGTGACCTCGACACCTTTCTTCAGACCGAACTTCGCAAGAGTCTCCTTGGAAGCCTCCTTAAGAGTCGTGCCGAAGAAAGCGATCTCTCCGTCACCGACCACAGTACCGTTCTCGGTGCTGCTGCCCTGGAATGTGACCTCAAGTTCCTTCTCCTTGCCGTCACGGATGATCTTGACCTTAGCCTTGTCACCCGGGTGGAAGGTATTGACCTTGACCAGAACTGCGGAGCCACTCTTCACATCGGTTCCGTCAATGGCCACAATCACATCACCTTCCTTCATTCCGGCCTTGTCAGCGGAGCTGCCTTTCGCAACCTCTCTGATATATACGCCTTCCGGGGAAGAAAGTTTCAACTTTTTCAACATATCATCGACAGAATCATATTTCAGATTCTTGGCAAGACCTTCGCTGAGATCAGACATAGCGATTCCAAGAACGGCTCTCTTCACTGACCCAAAGTCAATCAAGTCTTCTACAACCTTCTTCACAATATTCACCGGCACAGCGAATGAATATCCCGAATATGCTCCCGTCTGTGAAACAATAGCGGTGTTGATGCCGACAAGCTCACCGGTCTTGTTGACAAGGGCGCCACCTGAGTTGCCAGGGTTGACAGCCGCGTCGGTCTGGATGAAGGACTCGATCTGGATTCCGCCATTGTTTCTCTCACGAGGATCGTGCGCCATCGAACGTCCCTTGGCGCTGACGATGCCGGCCGTGATGGTGGACCTGAGCTGGTAGCCAAGAGGACTGCCCACGGCCAGAACCCACTCACCGAGCCTCAACTGGTCGGAATCCCCGAACGGAAGCGTCGGAAGTCCCTGAGCGTCAATCTTTATCAATGCGACATCCGTGGCCGGGTCAGTACCGATGACCTTGGCGTCATATACCTTGTTGTTATTCAGGGTGACCTGTACCTTCGTCGCGTTGGCGACCACGTGGTTGTTGGTCACGATGTAGCCGTCAGGACGGATGATCACTCCAGAGCCGCTACCCTGCTGCTCCCTGGTCTGAGGGCCTTCATCCCCAAAGAAGAAACGGAAGAACGGATCCGTCATCTGATACTGCTGGGTCACCGTCACCTCCACATAAACAACAGCATCGACCGCGGCCTCCGCTGCGTAAGTCAGATCCGGATAGTCCGACTGTGCCAGATTGACAGTCTTTGTGACTGTTCCGTTCTCTGTTCTTGTCACATTGTCTCCCTCATTCACGGTGGCCGCCTTGACGACACCGTATGCCGCCAGCACGCTGAACAATACTGACAGCACCACTGTTACCAAACCTTTTTTCATTTCTGACATATTAATTAAATTTATCAATATTCAATCACAAGCATCCGGATGGTGTTTCCGAAGCCTTAGGCAAAAAATCAAATATGATGCCATAATATTAAGGGAATATTCGTATATTTGCCTTTTACAGAGGCCACCCTCCGGCGGCCGGAAAACAATGAATTAAAAAACACACGAATATGAAACTCAACGTATCAAGCTCCGAGCTTCTGAAAGGACTGATGGACATCTCCAAGGCCATCCCGGCCAAGTCCGCCCTTCCGATTCTGGAAAACTTCCTGTTTGACCTCAAAGGCAACATCCTTGAGGTCACCGCATCGGATTCGGAGCTCACCCTCAGGACTGAAATCGAAGTGGACACCACCGAAGAGGAAGGCAGGATCGCCGTTCCCGCAAGGCACATCATCGACCTTCTCAAGGAACTTCCTGACCAGCCTGTATCGATCTGCACCGCCAGCGACAGCTCAATCGAGTGCAAGTGGACAAGCGGTAACTCCGTGCTTCCTTTCTTCCCGGCCGAGGACTATCCTGAGATCAAGGGGACGAGCGACGACGCGGAGAAACTTGAATTCCCGGCCGAAAGCCTGATCGAAGGCATCAACAGCACGATCTATGCGACCGCCGACGATGAGATCAGACCCGCGATGAACGGAATATTCTTTGATTTCGGACCGGAATCCACCACTCTCGTGGCCTCAGACTCGCACAAGCTCATCTGCTACACGGCCAAGGAAGTGAAGACCCCGGAGAAGTGCTCGTTCATCCTCCACAAGAAGCCGGCGGCCGTCCTGAAGTCCATCCTCGGGAAAGACGACGGAACTGTTGAGATCGCGTTCGATTCCAGCACCGTCCTCTTCACCTTCGGGAAGACTACCATGGTGTGCAGGCTGATTGTCGGCAAGTACCCTAAGTACCGCGATGTGATCCCTCAGAACAACTCCAGCGTGCTGAAGATCGACAGGGCGATGTTCTTGAACACGGTAAGGCGTGTGGCCGTCTGCGCCAACAAGGCTTCCAACCACATCAAGCTGGATCTCAAGCCGGGACAGATGGAGATCACCGCACAGGATCTCGGTTTCGCCATCGCAGCCTACGAGAAGATCAACTGCGACTACAGCGGTGACGAGCTGACCATCGGATTCAAGTCAACATTCCTCACGGAGATCCTCGCCAACATGAGCTGCGAGACAGTCGTGATGAAGTTCGCCGACGCGCGCAGGGCCGCCCTCATCATTCCTTCAGAAGAGGATGATGAGAGCGGAAAGATCTGCGGAATCCTGATGCCTATCATGGTTTAACCTTCGGAGAATCAAAGCTATGGAACTTTCTCTTGAAAGGCCTCTGCTTTTCTTTGACATTGAGAGCACGGGGCTTAATATTGTCAATGACTGCATTGTCGAACTGAGTTTTGTCAAGGTGTTCCCTGACGGACACCATGATGTGAAGACCTGGAGGGTCTGTCCTTGGGACTACACTCTCCGCAAACAGCATCCGATCAATCCCGAAGCCAGTCAGGTGAACGGGATCAAGGATGAGGATGTCGCAAAGGAGAAGAAATTCATCGAGATTGCGGCCGAAGTCGTGGATTGGCTGAGAGACAGTGATCTGGCAGGGTATAATTCCACAAAGTTCGACCTGCCGATGCTGTCCGAGGAACTTGAGAGGGTACGTGCCTATTGTATGCGCAGGCTTGCGGATCCAAGGAACACTCCTGAGAACAAGGCCAAGGCCAAGGCAACCCTTGAGGCCACGGACATCGACCTGCACTCCAAGCAGATGATCGACGTGCAGACGATCTACCATTATATGGAGCCACGCAACCTCAAGGCCGCATACCGTTTCTATTGCGGCGGAGAGGATTTCGAGAACGCCCATTCAGCCGAGGCTGACACTATGGCTACATATGAAGTGCTTAAGGGCCAACTGGATATGTACCAGACTCCGACAAAGTACCACGAGCAGGTTCTCAAGAACGATGTCGAGTTCCTGTCCGGGGTCGCCGGCCGTCCACGCACCGTTGACTATGCCGGCAGACTGATTCTCGGCAAGAACGACGAGCCGACCATCAGTTTCGGAAAGCACAAGAGCCACACGGCCAGGGAGGTATATGAGACCGAGCCGGCCTACTTCGCCTGGATCGAGAACGGTGAGTTCACGATGGACACCAAGCGACAGTTCGCACGCCTGAAGGAGCAGTTCGACAAGGAGAAAAAGGAAGCCGCCAAAGCCAGAGAGGCCGAAATGAGCAAGCCACTTGAGGGTGAAGCGTTTGACAGTGCAGTAGCCGGTCTGAAGGACAAATTCTCTGGCAAACTCTTTTAACTGTCGGCGGAATGCGGCATTTCCTGCGGGAAATTGATTTATGAATATAATAGTAAAGACATCATCCGGCCACATCACCGTTCGCCCGGACACAACGTGGGAGAAAGACAACGAGGACTTTTACCCTCCAGAGTTCGTGGACGAGTTGACATATTCCCCCGTCCTTTTCGCCCGCATCCTGAAGCCAGGCCGCAGCGTCGGGAGGAAATTCGCGTCAAGGTACTATGACTCAATCGGTTTCGGAGTCCTCCTCTACCCGGAGAATATGCTTGACGGCACCCCGGAAGGCTACGCCCAGGCCATCTGCCTCGACCACACCTCCTTCCTCCCGTCACCAATGTTTCCGCCAGAAAGATTGGAGAGAAACGGTCATTTCCGCCTGTTCCGGAACGAACATGACCTTTTTGTTTTTGACCAACCATCGTTGAATATGATCGAGGATGCCATCGTTGAAGCCACAAAGCTACTCTACATCCGCACCGGCGACCTCATCGCCATAGAGTTGTCCGCCCGGACCCCGCTCACTTACCGTAACGAATCCAGAGCTCATGTCACCGGTACTTTCGGTCAAGACAAAGTCCTTGATTTTCAGATAATATTCTAAACGACATTTCGTGATGAACAGGGTTCAGTGAAGTGTCACCACAAACCCTCCGCGCTTCGCGCTCCGTCCCTCCCAAGCTGCGCTTGGGTCCCTCCCGCTTATAGCCGCGGGTGGCTAAGGTTCGTGATGGCACTTCACTGAACCACAGTAGCAAAGTTTAGTAGCGACACCTCAATGAACAGTGGCAACCAATAATATAGGGCTGGTCGTGATGGCCAGGAGATGCCAAATACATAATCTCAATAGCCACCGAAAAATCAAAAGTCAAATTTTGGTAACGTGCAAAATTTGACTTTTGCCTTTTTTCGGTGGCTATTTTCAGCAGCTTTTTTCGGCTACATATTGATTTTTATCGCTTCGACAAGCTCAGCGACCATTTATTTCATCAGGCGGTGAAAGCCGGTCGCGATGCGGTCAAGACCTTGCTGGAGACGGGCGCGAGGGCAGGCGATGTTGATGCGCATAAAGCCATCGAGACCGTACATCACACCGGAGTTGATCCAGACCTTCTCATTGAGCAAGAGGCTGTTCTCTATGTCGTTAGCGGACATATTCAAAGCGCTGACATCCACCCACACAAGGTAGGTTCCTTCCAGTTTGCTGACAGGGAACTCCGGAAGGTTCTCCTCAAAGAACGACAGCAACGTGCGGTAATTCCCGTAAAGATATTCATTAAGCTCCTTGAGCCACGGCTCACCCTCGTTGTAGGCGGCCTGAAGCGCAAGCACACCGAAAGGATTCACCTCACACAACTCGTTGATATTGATTACCCTGTCGATGATTTTCTTCCAGTCAGGATTGTTGGTGATGATGTTGGATATTCCCAAACCGGCGATGTTGAACGACTTGCTCGGAGAGTTCATCGTGACAGTATTGTCCTGGGCTACCTGTGAGATAGAAGCCATCGGAGTGAAGTGATAGCCAGGCATTTCCAGTTCGCAATGGATCTCGTCGCTTATGACGATCACACCGTTCCTGCGGCAGATGTCGGCTACCCTCTCAAGGTCCTCACGAGGCCAGACACGTCCGCAAGGGTTGTGAGGATTGCAGAACAGCAGCACCTTGGCCATCGGGTCGGCGGCACGTCTCTCAAGATCCTCGAAATCAATGTACCAAGTGGCCTGATCACCTTCCGTGTCGTAGATCAGTTTGTTGATTGAGAGTTCGCAAAGATTGTTCTTCGCGGTGGAGAAGAAACAGTTGTACGCCGGACTCTGGATGATCATCTTCGGCAATTCACCGTGAGGGCCACGTCCACGGTTCGGCTTCTCGACCACCTCGCCGTCCACAATCTCGTACTGCGTCAAAGCCTTGACAACCACCGACATCGCCGGAACCACCCCTGCAATGTAGAGGTACCAATCCTTCTCCGTGTGCCACCCTCTGCGGCGCTCCCACCAGTTGACGGCAGCCTCGTAGTAGGAATCCGGCACGTGGGTGTAGCCGAAAATCTCTTGATCCACACGATCTTTCAGCACGTTCACGATCTCCGGAGCCACCTTGAAGTCCATATCCGCCACCCAAAGCGGAATCACATCCTCCGAAATCGGCCCGACCGGACTCTCCGCATCCCACTTCTCGCAGTTGGTTCCGCGCCTGTGGGTCAGTTCATCAAAATTATATTTTCCCATAATAAAAGTATATTTTCCCTCAATCGCAAGCCTTGCCACCTTCTTCTTTCCGCCATAACAAAAGGCGGGGAATGATTCCGGGAACGCGACTCAAGGCAGTTTCTGTCTATTCCCGGACAATTAATCCTCGAAGATAGCAAAAAACAATTATATTTGCGAGCGATGAAGATTTATGAATATATTCTGTCGGCCACGATCCTTCTCGTCAGCATCTGCGGATGCGCGAGGAAAAGCGCCGTGGCAACGGCTGCGGACGAGTGCGAGCCGCTGTTTCTGGCTGTTCGGCCGCTACCCGAGGGAGGATATTCACTGATCTCACTCTCCCCTTTCGACGGTTCCCGCGACACGCTGATCATCAGCCGCCCGCTGAGCAGACTGATCGTGATGAGCACCTCGCACATCGGCTTCCTCCGCGCCATCGGCGGCGAAGACGCCATTGTGGGAGTCTCGGGCGCTGAATATGTTTTCGACTCCACCGTGAGGGCAAGAATCGGCGAGGGCAGAATCCTTGACATCGGCTACGACGCAAGCCCCGACTATGAGAAGATCATGGCCCTGAAGCCGGAACTAGTCCTGACATATTCAGTGTCACCCGTCAAATCACAGTTCCTCACCAAGCTGGAGTCTCTGGGAATCAGCACTTTCACCGTCAACGAGCATCTGGAAAGCCACCCCCTCGCCCGCGCCTCCTATGTCCGCCTTTTCGGAGCGCTGACAGGAAACATGTCCGCGGCTGACTCGGTTCTGGCCGTGGTCTCGAAGAATTATCAAGCCTTGAGGGACTCCGTCAGAGCCCTGATGACCGTTCCGGGCAAGGGTCCACAAAGCGCTGATGCCGAGCAAAGAATATGTGCGAGAAAGATTCTGGTCAACATCCCCTACAAGGATCAGTGGTTCATTCCCGGCCAGGAGAATTACCTCTCTCACCTGGTGCGAGACGCAGGTGGAGAGATTCTCGGCTCAGAGCCAGGCACTTCCATCTCCGGACAAATCTCCATCGAGCGGGCATATTCACTCTCCAAGGAAGCCTCCCTTTGGCTGAACGTCGGATGGTGCCGCACACTAGACCAACTCCTGTCCGTCAACCCCCTCTTCGGTGACTTTCTAATGAATATTCAGCATAACGCCGCCGCGAATGGTTTCGGCTCCGCAAGTGGTTCCGCGTCCGTGGGAGGTTCCGCGTCAGCAGGTAGTTCCGATTCAGTGGGTAGTTCCGATTCAGTGGGATGCTTTGCTTCCACAGATTGTTCTGCTTCCGGAGGTGTTCTTACTTCAGTGGATGAATCCACCCATGCAGATGGTCAAGCATCGCCCCAAGTGGTCTGGAACGACAATTCCCGCCAAAACGCCAAAGGCGGCAACGACTTCTGGGAAAGCGGCGTGGTCCGCCCCGACCTAATCCTCCGTGACCTTATCGGAATATTCAGCGGAGAATATGGCCATGCTATAATCTATTACAAGTCAATAAAATAGCAAAACATCACCCTCCTTCAATAACATATGCCTCTCTTAGGTGTGTGGACATATTCACACCCAGAGTACCAACCCATTGGCTTGCAGGCAAATCCTGTTTCAGGTGTGCGGAGTCTTTCACACCTGGAACAGAGCGCATCCAGCCGAG
>OQVR01000886.1_pt1 | contig 13421 bp, 9 predicted proteins | sample 1691521 | NCBI WGS metagenome assembly OQVR01 (sample SAMN03418256, study PRJEB22391) | human gut metagenome | biome: human-gut; feature: organic feature; material: feces | host: Homo sapiens | place: Tanzania | collected 2013-01
GACACGGCAGTTGTGTGGACAAATCCCGAAAAAGAGGAAAAGATTTTCACATACTCCGACATCAGCAAACTGAGCAACAAGGCTGCAAATGTTTTCAGAAATCACGGCATTAAAAAAGGCGACAAGGTTCTTGTTATTCTGAAACGAAACTACGAATACTGGTATGTTGCCCCTGCACTCCACAAGCTTGGTGCGGTTATTATTCCCGCAACAAATCTTCTGACTCAAAGCGACATTTCGTATCGTGTTAACACGGCAGGGATAAAGGCAGCTGTCTGCACTCCCGATGAAACTACCGCCGAAGATATGCTTGCGGTTGCATCTCAGCCGAACACGCTTGAAACCGTTTTTGTTCCGAGAAGGCAGATTTTCGGTGCGGTTGATTTTACCGAAGAAGTTGAAAACGCTCCCGATACCCTCGAAAGAGTTGAAACAAAAGCAGAAGAGCCTATGGTAATTTACTTTACCTCAGGCACAACAGGCTATCCTAAGGCTGTTGAACACAATCATATCTACACACTCGGACACATTATCACGGCAAAATACTGGCAATGTGTAAAAGACGGCGGACTTCACCTCACTGTTGCCGAAACAGGCTGGGCAAAAGCGTCATGGGGCAAAATCTACGGTCAATGGCTCTGCGGTTCAGCCGTTATGGTCTATGACTTTGACAAATTCTCTCCGGGCAAACTGTTGCGTATAATGGAGAAGTACAAGGTTACAACCTTCTGCGCACCGCCGACAGTTTACAGATACTTCATTAAAAGGGGTATGAACAAGTACGACCTTTCTGCACTTTCTCACCTTACGACAGCAGGCGAGGCACTCAACAATGAAGTTTTTGAAGAGGTGTTTAAGCAGACGGGAATTGAACTTTGCGAGGGCTTCGGTCAAACCGAGTCGGTTCTTATGCTTGCAAATCTCAAAGGGGACAAGGCGATTGCAGGCTCAATGGGCAAGCCTACTCCGCTTTATGATGTACGAATTGTTGACGATGAATGCAACGAGGTTAAGCAGGGTGAGGTCGGCGAAGTTGTTGTATTCCCTCCAAAGGACAGAAAACAGCACGGAATTTTCATCACATACTATAACAACGAAAATCTTTATGAAAAGGTGTGGCGACACGGTGTATATCACACGGGCGACACGGCATATAAGGACGAGAACGGATATTTCTGGTATGTCGGCAGAGCCGATGACCTTATCAAAACAAGAGGCTTCAGAGTAGGTCCGTTTGAAGTTGAAAATGTTCTTATGCAATATCCGAATGTGCTTGAATGTGCGGTTATAGGTGTTCCGGACAAAGACAGAGGTCAGGCAATTAAGGCGATTGTCAAAATGACAGACGGCGCACCGCATGATAAGGAGCTTGAAAACAAAATCAAGACCTTCTGCAACAAGCGTATGGCAAGCTACAAGTGGATTCAGCACCTTGAAATTGTCGATGAATTTCCAAAAACAATCAGCGGAAAAATCAAGAGAACAGATTTAAGAGAAAATCACAAAGCATAAAATAAAGGCAATCTTACGGTAAAGTAGGATTGCCTTTATTAGAATAATATTGCAAATTTACAGATGCTATGTAATATACAATCAGCACTTGAACATAAACAATGTATGTGTTCACCATAAAGAAATAACCGCCCTGTGTTGCAGCACAAGACGGTTTTTTTAGAAAAAACTTAAATTGATGATGCGAAACAGCTAAAGCCGTTTCCTTACTTATATATTAACATCAATTTTTTAATATGTCAATCTGTTTCGGTGTGTATTTTTACATACCGAATTTTTATTTTATTCATCAAACATTTCAATTGAACGGTCGAGAATTCCACGCATATAGGCTATGGCGATTCCGTAGTTTGTGAACGGAACTCCGCTTTCAATCGAACGGTTCATTCGGCTGATTACCTCTCTTGAATTGAGCATACACGCACCGCAATGGATTGCAAGTGAAAATTCCGACAAATTATTCGGGAAGTCTTTGCCTGAGCTTGTCACGATTTCAAAATTTTTACCCGTGTAATTTTTCAGCAATCGGGGAAGTTTTACCGTGCCGATGTCATCGCATTGCCTGTGATGAGTGCAACCCTCGCTGATGAGAATTTTGTCACCGTCATTAAGCGACTCAATTGCCCTTGCACCGTTTACGGCAGTTTTCAGAAACCCCTTGTATCTCGCCATAAGAATTGAAAACGAGGTCAGTTTGATATCGTTCGGCACAATCTCTGAAACAGGCTTAAATACCTGACTGTCGGTTATGACGAGCTTTGGTTTTGTACCGAGATTTTTCAGAGTATCGGCAAGTTCGCTTTCACGCACACAAACAGGGATTGCTCCGCTGTCGAGCAAATCACGGATAACCTGCTGCTGCGGAAGAATTATTCTGCCCTTGGGGGCGGCGGAGTCAATCGGGATTACAAGCACAACAAAGTCATTTTTATTAACAAGGTCACCGCAAAGCCTTTTATCGGATTTTTGTGCGTTTACAACTTTTGCGATTTTATCCTTTAAAAGCTCGATATTCGTGTTGTTTTTTGCACTTACAAAAATTTTACCGTCAGTTGTATTGTCAAGCAAATCGCATTTGTTGAACACAATAAGATACGGAATTTTCTTCTCTTCAAAAAGCGATACAAGCTCGTTTTCAACCGAGGTCATTCCGATTGTTCCGTCAACCACAAGCACGGCAATGTCAACACGGTTCAGCACGGCTTTTGTGCGTTCAACACGCATTGTACCGAGAGTTCCTCCGTCATCAAAGCCTGCCGTGTCGATTATCACAACAGGACCGAGCGGAAGAAGCTCCATTGTCTTTTCCACAGGATCGGTTGTTGTGCCTTTTTTGTCCGATACAAGCGACATACTTTGATTTGTGACCGCATTCACAACGCTTGATTTTCCTGCATTTCGTCTGCCGAAAAATCCGATGTGCAGTCGCTCCGATGACGGTGTATCATTCATTCCCATTACGCCCTCCGTCAAAATCTGAAATCTCTTTTATTGTTGTTTCTTATGTCAAAGATATGTTCTTTTGCAATGGTGCGGACTTTTTCGTTGGGGATTTTTTCGAGTTCCTGTTCAATGAGTTTTTGACCGACATTCCTTGTATCGTTACTTGCATAATCAACAAGATATTCTTCAAGCGTCATAAGGGCGTTGGGGTGGCAACAGTTCTGAATCTGACCGCTCTTGCAAAGCGACATAAAGCGGTCGCCCGTTCTGCCCTCACGGTAACAGGCGGTGCAGAATGACGGAATATAGCCGAGGTTCATAAGCCACCTTACAACCTCATCAAGACTGCGGTTGTCGGAAACATCAAACTGAGCCGAATTTTCTTCTTCCGATTCGGGTTCGTCATATCCTCCTACGCTTGTGCGTGAGCCTCCGCTGATCTGAGAAATGCCGAGTTCAAGCACCTTTTTGCGAACGCTTTCGCTCTCTCGGGTTGAAATAATCATACCCGTGTAGGGAACTGCAATTCTGATAATTGCGACTATTTTGGCAAAGGTTTCATCGTCAATTCCGTTGTCAAAATCATCGGGATTTATGTCGTCTGCCGCCTTGATTCGGGGAACGCTGATTGTGTGTGGACCGACACCGTGGACAGCCTCAAGATGTTCTGCGTGCATAAGAAGTCCTGCAAGTTCATAGCGGTAGAGCTCAAGCCCGAAAAGCACACCGATTCCCACATCATCAATACCGCCCTGCATAGCTCTGTCCATTGCCTCTGTGTGGTAATTGTAGTTGTGCTTGGGACCTGTGGGATGGAGCTGTTCATAACTCTTTTTATTGTAGGTTTCCTGAAAAAGAATGTATGTGCCGATTCCTGCTTCCTTGAGCTTTTTATAATTTTCAACGGTTGTTGCGGCAATGTTCACATTAACCCGTCTGATTGCACCGTTCTTGTGATTGACCGAATAAATGGTCTTTATGCAGTCGAGAATGTACTCAATCGGGTTGTTTACGGGATCTTCGCCTGCCTCAATCGCAAGACGCTTGTGTCCCATATCCTGAAGTGCGATAACTTCTTTTCTGACCTCATCCTGTGTGAGCTTTTTACGGCAGATGTGCTTGTTCTTTGCATGATACGGACAATAGACACAGCCGTTTACGCAGTAGTTTGAAAGATAGAGAGGGGCAAACATAACAATTCTGTCACCGTAAAAATCCTTCTTAATTTGACGGGCAAGGTTGTAGATTTCTTTGATTCTCTCCTTATCTTCACAAGCTAAAAGAACGCTTGCCTCACGGTGATTGATACCCTTTTTGAGCCTTGCCTTTTCGATTATTTTATCGACAAGTTCAAGATTATTTTTATTTTCATCGGCAAATTTCAGGGAGTCAAGAATCTCCCCGTCATTGATAAACTCCTCCGCTTTCAGCGAATTTTTATCGTATTTATTCATAATAATCATCATAGCCTTTCAGGCAACAAACAGTTTATTAAAAATCACCTAATTAACCTGCGTTGCCTGAACAGGCGTAAATGATGATTTCAGCCATCTCAAAATTATGCCAAAGGCAAATTTTGAGGGCAATATATTATAACAGTGTGATTTTTCACACTATTCCTCTGTATAATCTCCTCGGTCGGTCACAATTTCACAGCCGACTTTTTTCATTCTGTCTGCAAGACAGCCGATACATTGTGCCGCTTCGTCTCCCGTACAGATCTTGTTGTCGTAGAGCGCGTATTTCCTGCGTTCCGATACTGGGGAGAGGTTCGGCATGACGACATTTGCGCCTGCAAGGATTCCTTTCAGCCTTCCGTCCGGTTCGATTGAGCCAAGAGCCGTTGTTGCCGGAAGCAGAATGTTCGGCTTTATCAGCCTGATCAACGACAGCAGGAAGCATGTCAAATCTGCCGAGCCTGCACGAAAGCCTCCGAACGGTGTATCTTTTTGTGGAATAAACGGTCCAATTCCGCACATTTCCGGCGAAAACTCCTCAATGAATTTTAGGTCGGAAGATATGTTTTCAAGAGTCTGGAATGGTGAACCCACCATGAAACCACAGCCGACGGTAAAGCCGACCTCTCGAAGCGATTCAAGGCACTGCACACGGTGTTTATAGGACATCTCGCCCGGATGGAGTAAACCATAGTGCTTTTCATCCGCCGTCTCGTGCCTCAGAAGGTAACGATTTGCGCCCGCATTGAACATTTTTTCATATTCGTCCCGTTCGTACTCTCCAAGGGAAAGGGTTATTGCACAATCGGGAAATTCACCGCGTATTTCAGATACGATGCGGATTACCCGTTCAACAGGAAAAGCTCCCTCTCCGCCTTGTAAAACAAAGCTTCTGAAGCCTATTTCATGTCCTTCCCTGCAGCAAGCAAGGATCTGTTTATCGGTGAGCGTATACCGTACACATTTGCCGTTTGATGCTCTGATCCCGCAATAATAGCAATTGTTTCTGCAAATGTTTCCTACCTCTATCAGCCCTCTTATGAAAACCTCCGTACCGTAAATCCTTCTGCGTTCCTTATCAGCAAGCGTTGCTGCGTGGACGTGTTCCTCAACGCTTGCATTTTCAAGCAGCGCAAGGTACTCCTTTTTTTTAAGGCGGTGCTCTCGTGCGAGTTTGTCGATCAAAGAAACAGTATCAGCCCTCATCTGTGACTTTAGAGTATGCAGTTTTAACGCTGATGCCGTGAATATTTCCAAGTTTTCCCGCAAGTGAGGAGATTTCATCCTGTGGCGCGTCTATTGCAATGGAGATGATATTGATTCCCCTCGCACGATAGGGAATACCCATCCTCCCGATAATATGCTCTCCATAATGGTGGAGAACCGCATTCAACTTCTCGGCGGCGTCGTCGTCTTCAACTATGACAGCCATTACGGCAACTCTTGTCTGCATTTTCAACATCCTTTCACAAAAATAGCTGCACCTAACTAAAAGGTGCAGCTAAACACATTACAAGCGAAGCTCCTTTCAGTCAGGATAAAAAACCTTTTTGTCAGGTGCACTTTTATCTTAACAAAAAGGGTTTCGACTGTCAATGCTCTAAGTATCAAGCCTACATCTATTAAATCTGCGCCAAGAATCTCGGTATTGATTGTTCGTAGAAAACCATCAAACACTTTTTCTTCATTGGCGATATGCATATACATCTTTTTCGGCTCGTCGGCGTTTTCATTTACGATTTCCGCATAACGCCTCCATGCATCTTCTATGATCATGTCTGTCTTTTCCGCGCCATACTGTTTTTCCATTGCAGATACCGCTCCGGTCAAGTATCTTTTGTCTAACCTTCTATCCATGTGCTTTCCCGCCTTTCAGCGTCCAGCCGATTGCCTGGCTGCGCATTCCCACAAAGCGCCTGTACAGGCCGTCTTCGCGCATCAGCTCCTTATGGTTTCCGCATTGAACGATCCTGCCGTTCTCCAGCACGATGATTTGATCTGCCGTGCGCACGGTGGACAGACGGTGGGCAATCATCAGGATCGTTTTGCCTTTTGTCAGCTCCCGGATGGCCTTTTGCAGCTCCTGCTCGTTTTCGGGATCCACGCTGGCTGTGGCTTCATCCAAAATGACGATGGGTGCGTCCTTCAGAATTGCCCTTGCAATGGAGATTCGCTGCTTTTCTCCGCCGGAGAGGCTGGAGCCTCCTTCGCCGATCTTTGTCTGATAGCCATCGGGCAGCGTCATGATAAAGTCATGGCAGCAGGCTTTCTTTGCGACCGCTATGATTTCATCCTCGCTTGCGTCCGGTCTGCCAAACCGGATATTGTTCTCGACGGTGTCCTCAAAGAGATACACATTCTGAAATACGATGGCGAAATTCTTTAGAAGGCTGCCGCTGGTATATTCCCGCACATCCCGGCCGCCGAGCGTGATCTGTCCTTCCTTCACATCCCAGAAACGGGCAATCAGACCGACCAGCGTGGTTTTTCCGGCACCGGAGGGACCAACAATGGCGCAGGAGCTTCCCTGGGGTACGCTTAATCTGATTTGATGTAATACCTCCTTTTCCCCGTATCCAAAGGACATATTCTTCACTTCGATATTGAAATTTTCCGGCACAAGATCAGCCCCGTTTTCGTCCAGGGATGGAATGTCCATGATGTTATCCAGCCGGTCCAGGGAAGCCTCCACCGCGCGGGCAATGGAGGACATACTGCCCGCCACCTCCACGGCGGCATAGATCATGAAGCTGGACACGAGAAGCAGCAGGCACTTCTCCGGCGTGATGCTTCCTCCTGCCAGAAGATAGGGTGCAAAAACCAGAATAGCCGCCCGTGCGAGCTTGAACACCGTCTGATAGAGCGCCGTCATTTTGGAAAACGCCTTTTCAAGCACGATATTTGCCTCTTTGCTTTCCTCAATTGCGGCGTCAACTGCTTTTCCGGTGCGTTCCGCCAGCCCAAACGCCTTGACTACGCCCATGCCTTGCACATATTCCAAAACGGCAGTGACCAGACCAGCCTGGGCGGCCTGACGGCGGGGCGCGTATTTCCTGCCGACCTTGCCGATAAACGAATAAACAATGAGCGCCACGGCAAGCCCGGCCAAAGAGATCAGCCCGATCCGCCACTCATAGATCATAAGCCAAACGCCAATCACGATGGCGTGGATAAACCCGCCCGCCACATTTTCCATAATGGTAACGGACAACTGCTCCAGATCGCCAAGGGTGGTCGTCACCGCCGCAGTGATATCACCGAGCCTGTTTTCATTGAAATAGCCCATAGGAGCCCTTTTCAGACGCTCGCCGATCTCCATGCGTTTTTCCGACCCGAACGCGAAGCTGCCAAGAGTTCTGGCATTGGCAGAGAGATTGACAAATACAATTCGCCCTACAATGGAAACAATCATGATGCCAAGCGAAATCCAGATCGTGCTTTCAGGCATAACATCGCCGGAAAGCTGCTTCAGGATTCCTGTGAGCACCGTTAGAATGGCCATGATTGGGATCATCTCAAAGAATGAGCTGACAAGGTATGCAAGAAAAGAGCGGATAAGACGCTTTTTCTGTAAGCCCGAGAACAACAAAAGTCTTTGAAACAACCTTATCATCACGCCACCTCCTCTGCGGTATCCTTGCCCTGCATATGGGCTTTCCACAATTCCTTGTATAGATTGCTTGTTTCAAGAAGCTCCTCATGGGTTCCTTCCGCAGCGATATTTCCTTTATCCACGACAAGGATCTTGTCTGCCTTTGTAATGGTAGACAGCCGGTGCGCAATGACAATTAAAGTTTTTCCTGCTACAAGCCCTGCGATAGATGCTTGAATAACGGCCTCATTTTCAGGATCGGTAAATGCCGTGGCTTCATCCAGCACCACGATCGGGCTGTTCTTTAGGATTGCCCTTGCAATGGCGATACGCTGCCTTTCTCCGCCGGAGAGGTGGCTTCCCGCATCGCCCGCCAGCGTATCATAGCCCTCCGGCAGAGCGGCGATGAAATCGTGACAGCTCGCTTTTTTTGCCGCTGCCTCGATCTCTGCGTCTGTGGCCTCCGGTTTTCCGATACGAATGTTTTCCCGGATAGACAGGTGGAACAGGAAGTTATCCTGTGATACGTATGAGACAAGCTCCATTATCTGAGGAAGAGGGATGTTCCGTACGTCCACGCCGCCAATACGGACGCAGCCGCTCTCCGCCTCCCAGAAGGAGGCGATGAGCCGCGCAATGGTAGATTTACCGGAGCCGGAGGGACCCACAATGGCCGTCATACCGTTTTTTGCGCAGTCAAAGGAAATTCCATGCAAAACCTCCGTCTCTTTGTATCGGAAGGTAACATGATCAAAGGATACATCGGCGTCTGCAAGGATAGCTCTCTCGGTCGGCCGCACAAGCTCCGGCTCATCCAGAAGATTCCCTACCTCTTTTACGGTGGAATCCACCATGGCCAGGCTGTCGGTGTACTGCAATGCCTGAATCAGTGGTTTTACAAGTCCAAGGGCGAGAATGATGCAGGTAATCAGCGTACCCGCCTCGACCCTTCCGTTTATAAAGAGCCAGCTCCCCAAGGGCAGCACGCCCACAAGCGTTGCCGTCAGGATGGAAAGCCCCATCACATAGTAGCCGTTGGTCTGCTTGAACCAGGTCACTTTGGCTGTCTCGTTTTCCGCCACGGCGTCGGCGTATTTTTTATATGAGCGTTCACCCTGATTGAACGTCTTCACCACTTCGATGCCGCCGATGTATTCCACCGTTGCGGCATCCATGTTTTTCCCTGCGGCAAGTACTCTGGCATATCTCTTCTCGTAATCCTTCATCATTCCCATATAGCAGAAGGCGCCCACCGGAATCGTCACAAGAGAGATCAGCGCGAGTCTCCAATCAAGGCTAAAGAGGTAAACGAGCATTAGAACTGGGATTAGGATGTTGGCAGTGAGCTCCGGTACCATATGCGCCAGCGGAAGCTCCAGCTTTTCCACGGTGTCCACGATGATCGTTTTGAATTTCCCGGACGGCGTATCAAGGATCGTTCCCATGGGGACACGGGAGAGCTTCTCTGTTATCGCCATGCGGATATTCCGCAGAATGATAAAGGCAGATTCATGGCTTTTCATTGTAGAAAAAGTTCCAAACCACACCTGCCCGAGATAGCCCGTAAAAGCAATCAATGCCAGAAACGCCAACTTGCTGAAAGCATAGTCTTCGTGGCAGATCATAATGATCCCGCGGGACACCGCAATGTAGGGGATCATGCCGCAAAGTGCCCCCAAAACCGCAAGTACGACGGAGCCGATCAGTTTCCCTTTGCACGGCTTCGCAAAATCCATCAGAATCGTCATCGCCGAGTTTTCTTTTCCCGCCATCATTCCTCACCTCGTAAAAGTCTTACAATCTTTTCTTTCTGCCCACCGGAAAGATCCTTCACGATTTCTCCGTCCCGGATGAACAGTATTCTTGTGCAAATCCGCATCATAAACTCAATATCATGTGTGATGATCAAAAGCACCTTGCCTTGCGTCGCAAGGCTTCGTGTCAAGGCTCCGACCTCTTCCATGCTTTTCAGATCCAGTCCGCTGGTAGGCTCATCGAACACCAACAGCTCCTTTCCGCAGATGTCACTCACCACAACCGCAAGGCGCTGCATCTGCCCGCCGGAAAGAGACAAGGGATGCCGTTCCTTATACGCCAGCAGATCCACCTTTTCTAATGCACAGTCAACCTCGTCTTTGTTCGGAGCTTTTATGCCAAGCGCGCATTCCGCCGCCACGCTGTCGGTAAAGAGCTGGTGTCCCACATCCTGCATGACCATGTATGCCTTTTTCCGTCTCAACCGCCGGCTCATCGGTTTTCCAGCCCACAAAACAGTACCGGAGCTGTTCTTTTGCAATCCGCAGAGCATTCTGGCGAGGGTCGATTTCCCGGCGCCGTTGACGCCCGCAATGGCGATGATTTCTCCGCGGCTTGCCTGAAAAGAGAGATTATTCAATACATTCCGGCCGCCGAGACGGACGCTGATTTTCTGAACGGAAAGCAATCCATCGGCAGCGATTGTTTTCACACCGCCCGATTCGGATACCGACAGATCTCTGACACGCAGTCCCATTCTGCGAATATCTGCTTCAGGCAGCGCCTTGAACGCTGAAGCCTCCATGTCCGATGCAATCCGGCCATCCTGCATATAAACGACGCGATCCACAATGTCCATCAGATACCAGATGCGGTGCTCTGCGATCAGAATGGTCTTTCCTGATATTTTCGCCCGTTGGATCAAATCAGCCAATTCTCCGATGGCCTTCATGTCGAGATTCGATGATGGCTCGTCAAACACAAGGACATCGGGAGCCGAAGCATATACGCTGGAAAACGCGATCTTCTGCTTCTCTCCGCCGGACAGTTCAAAGATATTTCGGCTCCGGAGTTCGCTAAGATGCAGCTCCTCCGTAAGTTCATCTAATCGGGAGCGCAGAGTCTCTCGCGGAATGCCCCGATTTTCAAGCCCAAACACGATCTCGCTGTCCGTATCCGTATTGAAAAACTGCGTTCGAGGATTCTGAAAAACCGTCCCTACCGCATCCGATAGCGCAGCAATCTCTGTCTCCCGGGTATCCATACCGTTTACGTTCACCTGCCCCGAAAGATTGCCGTGGAAGAAATGGGGAATCAGTCCGTTTGCGAGCCGTGTAACCGTTGTTTTTCCACACCCGGACGGCCCGCAAAGCAGCACGCATTCGCCGGGCCTGATCATAAGGTTCAAATCAAGGACTCCGCCGTTCCCGCTTTCAGCGTATGTAAAAGAGACATTTTGGAACGATATCATAATCAAAACACCCCATTCATGCCCGCGTATATCATGCCGGCAACGAGCGCCGCGTAAGCAATTACCACCAGCAAATCAGCAAACGAAAACGCGATTTCCTCTATACAGCTTCTTTCACCTGTGTGCTCAATGCCTCTTGTAATCGCTGCCTGCGTAATCTCGTCCGAAATCCTGGAAGCAGAAACAAGCAGGGGAACATAGACATACTCCATCGTCTGTATAGGATGGCTAATCAGCCCAGCCGCGGACGCTGATATCCCTCGCAGCGCCATGGCATCCCGTATGGAGGCCCACTCTTCTCTCATGGTCGGGAAATAACGGAGCGTAACGGCAAGAGCAATCGTGAGTCCTTTCGACAATCGGAGCTTTGTGATCGCCGCAAGAAATTTACTTACGCTTGTCGTTGCAATCAGAAAGCTGCCCAGCATAAAACAGGGAAGAAGCTTGCGGATATACACTGCAAACATATAGACGATTCCGCCGAAAGTCACGGGCAGCCTCGGTACGATAAAAAGCTGGATCAGCAGAAGCGCGAGAAAAAATGCTGCGTATTTCAGCGTCCTTTTCAGATTGCCGGAAACGCTCAGAAGTACAAGCGGAATCCCCGCAAGCACACACTCCACCGCGATGCTTTTATTCATAAAAACGGAAACGCTTGTGACCGCGAGAATCAGAAGCTTCGTCCGTGGGTCGAGTCTCATTTATACGACCCCTGCTTTTTCAAAGTGTTTTTTCATAAGCTTCTTTCCAATCAGTCCGCCGATGATCGCGCAGACGATCGTCCCGATAATCATTGCGGGGATCGCCCACCAGGTAGCCCCGATCGAATGAATCACTCCTTCAAAGGAGGCGAAGTCACCTTTATTCTTCATAAAAGCATCAAACTGTGCGGGCATGACAACCATTGGAATATATGCCCCCATCGGCGCAAGCGCCATGACGCAGTAGGCAAGCAGGTTTTTCTTAAAGGATCTGAAATCAGCGGAAGCGCAGATAAAATCCGCGATCACGCCGAAAACCAGGAAGAATACGGACATCATCCAGAACATTCCCGTAACAAACAGCAAAATCGCCGCGATTACACCGAGAATGGAGAGAGCTCCCTTCTTCGGTATTTTTGCCACATAGAGCATGAAAACTGTCCCCGTAAAGAGCGCCACGATCATTGGCATAAACGGGAAAGTGACCGGCGTCATCTGCGCAACACCGCCAATCACAAACGCCACCACAGCATAGATGAGCGAAAAGATGCCCACTGATATAAAGTCCCTTGTTTCCAGCTTCTTCGAATCTGTTTTAAGCATAATAAACGACCTCCAATTTTATATTGTTCAGTTAGAGTACGCTAACTCGCGTGTAAAAAATTAAAGTGCTTGTGTGATTGTGCATTATTCCAGCCGGAGCAAGCCTTTCCAGCCAGAGTTGAAAAACCTTGCAAGCTCCTCAACATACCGCATAGCTTCTTCTTTGGGCATATCATGGGCAATCGTCTCACATACCGCCGTAAAATAGGCGCTGGTAATCATGTGGTGAAGCTGCTTTGTCATTTTCCCGGAGAGCTTTCCTCTTTTGCGGAGAAGTGCGTAGTATTCCTCTGAGCACTCTACCTCCAGTTCCACAAGCTCCTCCAAAAAATTTGCATAGCGCGTACCTTCCGCCCGGCAGAGGATCAGCTTGAAGGCATCAAAATGGGCGTACATATATTCCACAAAGACGCGCAAATACTCAGTGGACAGCTTCAGGCTGTCCTTCGTCTTTTCCTCGGAGACAAGATCGAAATGGGCGGACTGTGCGGCTTTGAACTGCTCCAGCAGTCCCTTTGCTGCCTCGCCCACAAGATCTTCAAAAAGCGCGGCCTTATCCGGGCAATAGCCGTAGAAGGCGCCTTTCGTGAAGCCCGCCTCTGCGACGATTTTATTCAGAGATGCGTCCTTAAATCCTTTTTCCAGGAATTCTTTTTTCCCAACTTCGAGGATCTTCATTTGAGTCTCTGTACGTTCCATTGATGCCTCCCGATATACCGGTAGTATATACTGCTGGTATATTATAACCGAGCAGATTGAGTTTGTCAATGAGGTTTGTGATTTTTCTGTTTGCCCAGTTCAATGCAGAGACTCTCTGTTCACCTGTCTTGGGTGCTTGAGCATATTCTTTTTCAAAGCATCGCCATACAGCGCAAGGCAGGAACACC
>OQVR01000888.1_pt1 | contig 13420 bp, 8 predicted proteins | sample 1691521 | NCBI WGS metagenome assembly OQVR01 (sample SAMN03418256, study PRJEB22391) | human gut metagenome | biome: human-gut; feature: organic feature; material: feces | host: Homo sapiens | place: Tanzania | collected 2013-01
CTTTAATTATACATGATAAAAATTTTGAGAATTTTGATTAGTGCCATTTAATGCTGGTAAATCGTTATTAAAAGATTTTTTGTTGAATTTTGAAAAAAACTCATGCTCTGCAAAAGTGTTTTGTGAATATATGTTCCGCTTCTGTGAAGTTAAAACGATCTTCCAAAACGAAGATAAGCGTACTCACTCATTGCATCAAAGACTTACAGATAAGTAGTTCTTAAAATTTCCTCAATCAGAACACATCTAGATAAACCTATTTTACTAATGACAAGTTGCAGGTAGCTAATGTACCTAGTCCCTGAGTTTTCTTAATACCTAAGGCAAAGTCTGGGGTATAAGGGATTTTATGTAAGATCTCTTTTGCTCTTTTAAGTTTCCCCTTTTTAAACTCTTGCTCCATAAGCTCAAGCCAAAACTCAATTTCATCTAGTGACATTTCTATATCGCGCTCTTTGCGATATTGAACGTACTCTCTCCACTCTTCTTTTGAAAAGTTGTTCTCTGGCAATTGATAGCCTTTTGGTAAATGCTTCAGATCTGACATAGAAACTCCTTGAACTGCTTGATTTCAAGTCTTTATAGTGAAGGCTTAAAGCCTTCACTTATACGTACTAGATAAAACCTGCTCTTTTATGAGTTGTTTCACGATAGGAGTAGTTATCCTCAATCCTGGTGAGATTTAGATGTAATAAAGCTTCATCGACATCGCATTGCTCTATCTTATTAGAATCACGCCAGGCTGCTTCCTTACAAACAGAATCTAAAAAGGATTTGGTATCACAAAGAGGATGACCTGACAATTTTGATGCAGCCTTAATTAAGGAGAGATCATTACTTACTGGTTTATCTTTTAAATACTCCTCCATTACAGCTAAAACGCCTTTAGTATCAGCATAGCTAATCTCGATTTTGTTTGAGAATCTGCCATTACGTAAGATAGCCTCATCCATATCATCAATACGATTGGTAGCTGCAATTACTAAGACTCTGTCTTTAGCTGTATCAGAAATTGAGCGTAAGAACTGGGAAATACCTTCGTTGTTATTACAACTTCTTCTTTTAGCAAACATGGAGTCAGCTTCATCTATAAAGACAATAGAAGGAGCAGCATCTTTGGCCTTGTTAAAGATCTCAGTTATCTTTTTTGCTGATCCTACTGAATTCTGTTCATATTGAGTGGCATCAATGGTAAAAAATTTCCAGCCTAAAAACTTTGCTAAGGCATTAGCAGCATAGGTTTTACCAGTGCCTGGGGCTCCATAGAGCATGATAGGATCCAGCATTTTAAGCTTAAAGCGCTGATACTTTTCTGGATACTTAATGTAATCAATAAAGTTATCATTGATAAAATTTTCAAGTTCTGTCTGTCCAGGTAGAGAGAAAAAGGCATCTTTATCTAAGGTAAAGCCTAAGAACTTCTTTAAAAGAGCATTTAAAGTATCTTGAAGATCAAAATTAAATCTGCCTTTTTTATTCTTGTCCAAAGCTAGCTCTGCATTTACCATCTTTATGAATTTAAAGACTGAGTTTAAAGACATACCTTCCAACTGAGTTGAGAGATTCTTAATACAAGACAGGCTCAACTCTTGCCTTGAAAAGCTTGAGGTAAAACAATCTACAATATCATCTGCATCAGGTCTTGAGATCTCAAAGGTATTTGGGAATAAATCTAAAAGACCTGAGTCAATCTTTTCTCTATAATTTGCTGTCATGATGACAAAGCAATTTTTCTTTTCAATATCTTCAATTGCCTGTTTTGTAGCATTAACCTCTTCTATGGTCCAATCGTTGTCATCACGTACATAGCGCACATCAGAGAAATAGGCATCAACGTTTTCCATAACCACAACTGATGGGGTTCTAGTGTCAATATTTTTGAGCTGTTCTGTAATGTTATTAGCAAAGTCATGGATACCTGAGTTTGAGAGACTCGCAAGATTTATCTTATGCTCCTTTATATTCAGTGCTCTTAATAAAATCTCAACAGCTTTAGTTTTTCCAGAGCCATGCTCTCCGAATAACACTAAATTTGCTCTCTTATGAGCAATACTAAAACGCTTCATGGAAGAACTGCCGTTGTCATTTATTTTTTCTCCATACTCTTTGGCTAAACAAGAGACTGAGTGTAAGATCTTGCTGTCTTCAAAGTCTTTAAGATAGTGGTCATAAAGGTAATCTTGAAGTTTCCTATTACCTGTAATATGAAAGCTGCAATCGTTAACACTCTTTGAGTTTGTTAAAGTGGCGTGAGTTTTACCATCATCTCTTTTCAGGTAATCACAGTTATTAGGATCTATTCCATGAGAGCGAATCTTCTCTTCAAGTCTGGCTCTTTGCTTTTTACGCTCTTTTTCTGTCATTTCTTCTGCAAAAAGCTCATGAGCATAGCGAGAGCTTAATCTTAATGAAAAGTTGTTTTCATCTGAACCTGCTTTAAAGTAAGCTGGTACAGCTTCTAAATAATCAGGCTCAGGCTTAAAAAATGACTGTGAGAATTCGCAGTATGAAGCGCTGTTTACTGATCCTACAGTAAACAGGAGTGAATATTCATTAAAGTACTCTCCATCAAAACGACGTGGCTTCCTGTGTTCTATAAAAGCTTTTAACAGATAATCATACTCAGGCATGTAAAAGCTGTTAAAAAAGGTAGTCTTTAAAAAGCGTTGAGCATAATTTGCATTTTTTACCACAAAGCTATCCTGTCTTAGTTGATAAAAGACCATGCTCTGGTAAATAAGTGATAAAGGAACATTGCCATATTTACCCTTTATTAGATCGTAAACTACAGTTGACTCTTCAAATACAGGAGTGCAGTCAGCTGTTGTAGAGGCTACTTGTAAAGGTTGAGCTACAACATTGATATCATCTTTGACAGTCTTATCCTGTAAAGATTTAAGATAGGACTTCATAAAGGTATAGCCTGGCAGATATGGTAAAAGCTCAAGTGTATACAAGGCATCTTTTACATCATGCTCACAAAGTGCTTTTACAAGATAGGCTACATTAGCTGCATCCTCAGTTACAGGTAACTGGTAGCGCTGTAAAGATAGGTTCTTTACACTTTGCATTGCAAAAAATACGTATTGATGAGTAAAGTAAAAGTAAGACAAACGGGAGTTTAAAAGCTCTGTTATTTCCTCGACTTTGTATGTTCTATAGGCATAGCAGTTACTCATGTAAATATCGTTATTCTCATGGAAGCTTACATTTGCGCTCTCAATGCAGAAAGACAGAGCAATACTTATTAAGTTTAGCTCTTTAACACAGTCATCGTCAGGTTGAGACTTAACTTTTGTTTTTAAGCAGTTGTCACAGTAGAGATGCAAGCAATCTAAAAGCATTAGAACATCTTCACAGTTACCTACCTTATAGTGCTTATCAATAAACTCACAGATTGTCTCCATTGAGCCTGTAGCACACAGATACTTTAAAAAGGCACTTTTATAAAGGCTGTGATAAAGCTGCTTATCATAGACTGTCATTAAAGGCTCTAAAGTGAGCACTTTGCCCTTTGGCACTGCATTACTCTTTGAAGACAGACAACTCTTAGGCAATCTGATTAAGTATGATGGTGTCTCATACTCATAATTAGAGCAAAGAGAATTTGGCAAATTAGTTTCTAACAGATCTTTGTAAAGTGCATTGATTGCTGACTTATTATGATTGATTACATAGGATGGATAGAGAGACTCTTTACCTCTGTACCCATCAATTCTCATCAATGGAAGCTTATGAGCTACCATGCAGTAGACAAGCTTTTTATAGGCATTAGAGCTTGCTGCATCATATGGCAGGTAATGAGCTCTCATGAAAGCTGCAATACTCAAAAGAGCTTCATTGACAGCTTTTTCGTTTCTCTTTGCATTTTTGTGTTCAGCTTTTTCTTTTCTTGCTGTTTCTATATTCTCATTTTCAAAGATCTCACTGTCATAACCATCATGGTTATGAGCTAAAACATCATCAATGGTATTATCTTTTAAGATATCTACAGTGTGCTCAATTAACTTATAGAAGCTCTTTAAGGTTGCAATCAAATTCTCATACTGAGCTGCCAGTAATTTTTTGCCATGATTTTTATCTAAAAGTCCCTTTTCATCTTTATTGTAATCACTGTTCTTTACTAAGCTGTCATTTGTGATCTTCCCAAAATCTGGAGCATTGAAGATAAAATCAAAACCTGAAAGTTCATTTATAAAACTTTCAAATTCAGGATCACCTGTTCCATGAACACTTAAGAAGAGATCAAGGCAGTCTTTAAATACAGGTGACAAAAGCACCATTTTTTTTAAGATAAAGGCTCTAAAAACAGGGATGTCATACAAAGCATCGTTTAAGTGCCTGCATCCAGACTCAGGTGGATTTTGGCTGTTTACATTCACTAAAGGAGCTTCAGTACTGTCGTTTGTTTTTGTAAAAGTTGCATCATCAGCATTTACAGCTGTTAACTCAATACAGCTATTGTCGGGATTTAATGAAGTACTTTCTCTTATATAGTCTTTTGCTAAACTGATACCAAAGGTACGGTCATAGCTCTTGCGTACTGAGGAGTAACGTGCCTTCAGGCTTTGATCTTTTAGATAGTTATAAAGGCGATTTGCTTTTAAAGAGGCATCATTACCCTGTAAGAGATAAGTAAGTAAAAGGCAGTCACGAACTAATCTTAAGACATAGAGAGTTGAACGGGTAATTTCTTTTCTATGTGATAAAAGGTTATTTAAAAGCAGAGCCTTTTTTGAGCTTACAAGATCAGATAACTCACTCTCACTTATGCCCTCTTCAATTGCGCTCTTAATCTCATTTACAAAGAGAATAATGTCATGTATCGCATCAGTCTTAAAGAGGTATTTTTCAAGATAAATGAAGGAATGGACAATAACCTTATCCAAAGGTGAATTCTTATCTGAATTCTGTGATAAAGCTATTTCTTTTGCTATAAAAGAGCCAAAATGATTTTTAAATTTACCATGAATTCCCTTATTTTCAATCAGATCATAAGCAAATAAGCGATTTGAACAGATATATAAAAACTGAAGATAGGCTCTGTGTCCCTCTTCAGACAAACCATAGTCATCAACTGAAAACTTACATGGATCCTGTTTAACATTAGGTTCATGATTTTGCTTGTCTGTTTTTAAGATAGAGTCTTTTTCTGGAATTAGAGCACTTCCATTATCATCATTTACGCTCTTTTCTGTATTATTACTGTCTTTAACACAATGGTTATAAAACAGAGTATCAAGATCAATTAAAGGAGTCTCCTGTAAAAGATGAGAGACTAAGATCACTGCTAAGGCACTATCATCAGCACTGTCAGCATTATTTTTTGCAAAGTCATAACGAGCAGATAATGGTGTAAAGTCTCCATTATCTAACATAAAATGAGCAAAGTTACAGATTAGCTCTGTCTTTAAAGTACCTTTACCTTTGCAGCAATCTAATACCTTAAAACAAAAGCTTTCATCAAAAGAAGAAGGACGAAAGTCATCATTTGAGAACTTTTCGTAGCATTCAAAGGCTTCATTATCGCAATTTATCTCAGTGCATTTTTGTCTGTAAAGCAACTTTGTAAAGTAGTTATAAGCAAACTTATCATAAGAGAGAGCACTATTATCTCTGATAAGTTTTGATGTCACCTCTTCTAACAACTCGCCTTTAAACTGCAAAGAGCCTGATTTTTTACATCTTAAAGCATTATTTACAAGTGTATAAGGATTAATGGTGAAACCTAACTTATCCTTAAGTCTTGCCTTAAAGTTTTGGTTTAATGATCTGATATTGTTTGAACCGTTTACTTTGGTATTTTTATTCTCAAGAGATAACATAGCTCTCTCCTTAAAAGTGTTTTTATAAAAAATAGGTGTAGTCTATACCTATTTATTGCTGATTAAAAAAATTTAGTTTTGCCATTCTGTCTGTTTTGACTCAAGCGCTTGAAAATAGTCTGCTACCTCAGTGTATAGATCTGGGAACTTCACTTTTGTAAACTCCACAGGAGCATAGTGATTAGGTTTATAGTCAACACAGCAGTTATAACGAGTAATTCCGTCATCCTCATCTACTCTTTGAGTATGGGTGTGACCGTGAATGATTACAGTACAGCAACCTGTTTTTTCACCAATAAAGCCACATGTTGCCTTTACAAACTTGCAGTACTCTTCATCCATGAGTCTTCCATTAAAATCAGCCTTGCCTGTTACAGGAAAGTGACATAAAAAGTAATTCCCAAAGATTAAGTATCTGTTAACAGATAAGAAGCCACACTTTCTGTAAAAAGAGTCTTTATACCAGTCATGATTGCCTGTAATTAAAACCTTACGACCAGGAAGCTTTGTAAAAATCTCAGTCATCTTTTGACCTTTGTGATTCTTTTTAAAAGTTAAATCTCCTAAAAAGATAACCATGTCATTCTCATTTACTGTATTTCTGTACTGCTCTAATAGAAAATCGTCACACTCTTCAATCCCCTTATCTGTAAAGTCAAAAGGACGTTTACAATATTGGATGATGGCTTTATGCCCTAAATGAAGATCACTTGTGATAAATAAACGTGGCTCTGTTACTTTGTCAGCTGTTACTCTCATATGATGATCTCCTTTAGGATTAACAAATTTCAAATATCATCCTTTGATATATTTCAGTATATACGATACCTAATTATTATCAAGCAAATTTTTAGGTATTTTTTATATCTAAATCACTTAAGGTTATGTTTTTCGTTTTACAATTCTGTACACTATCTTCAATAAAGTTTGATTAGATATTCTGTAAATAAGAGACAAAAGCATGAAGGAGCTAACAGATAAAGTAAACATGGATAACTTAAGTTTGATTATTAAGACATTAAGATCTAAAGCTACCTCTTCTACTTTCTTTAATAAGTCAAACACAAGACTGTTACTAAAGCTTGCTGTTGCCTTTTATCAGTTTAAAGATAAAAGTTTAGAAGAACTTATTTTTACTGATGCTAAATATGATGAAAGCGGATGTCATGACTCTTTTTTGGACGATTTAATCAAATGTATTAACTCAGATGAGATTAAAAACAGCAATAATCAGTATGTAAAAAACTTTTTAGAGAGGATTGGTGCTAAAAAAACTGATTTAAATGAAACTTACTTAAAAGAGGCTGATGACAAAGATAACAATAAAAAACTAAATATTGACAGCTCTTATAACTTAACACTAAACACTGATGCTTTAAATAAGTTAGGTATCAGTATTTATGACTCATACCCATACACTGAACTTAAAACCAATCTGTGCAGTTTCATCAATAAGTTAAACATAGAACATCTAAAAGATTCAGTACAGGATACGCCTTCAGCTAATGTTAAAGCTGACAGTAATAACGCTTTAAGCCATGCCAAAAGAAACAAAGGTACAGTTTTAGATACTGATACTGTAATTTTTGATAATTTCTTTAATGCAGCAGATGAGCTCTTCTCAAATACTTTTTTCCATGAACAGAGACTTGTAAAAGTACTTTGTGATTATCTTACTAAGACCTCCTGTAAAGATAATGATAAAGTGCTCTTTTTATCTAATGTACTGCCTTATGCTGAATACTCACTTTTAAATGATCATAACTGTAGCATTGACAGTTTTGTCAATGTTGACAGTAAGATGAGTATTGATGCTAAAGTTAACTTTGAAGCTTTAAAGAGATTTGATGAAAACTTAAAAAAAACTAGCTCTCATGCTCAAGGCTTAAAATCAGACTCTTTAAACCTAAATGAAAAGACTGTCTTCCTACGTGATTATGAAGCTAATTTAGTCCCTGAAGAATGCAAAAAACAGGTCGATGCTGCAGGTAATGCAGATATTGATGACACTTCATATTTACACACTCCATCGCTGGAACTTAACTTTGTAAGAGCACTGCTCTTACAAATTAACAGTCCATTAAAACCTTATGTTTCAAGACAGGAGTTAATCGACAATCCTCATAGTGCAGCTTTTGTCTGTCAGCCACTCTTTAAAGGTGACATACAGAATCTGTGCAAGTACTATTACTCTTTATATAACCTTTTAAAGAGAACAGTACAAAAGCGTTTTGTGCTCTTTATACCTCATGTAATTACTTACACTAATGCTAATGAAGGCATTCTTTTCAGAAAGACCTTATTAGAAGATAATTACTTAAGTGCCGTCTTAAGATTACCAAGATTCTTTTGTGCTGATAAAGATCTTTTAATTGATGTTTTAGTCTTTGATAAAGAGAATGCAGAAAATGCTGCAACTGGAATTTACGGTGATACTTTTAGCGCTACTAGTTCAGACAGTAAAAAAGCTGAAACAAAGGTTGAAAATAAGAAACTGTTATTGTGCAACCTCTCTTCAGCAAACTGCATTGATGAGAAACTCTCATCAAGAGCTCACAGTGTCTTAGCTTTAAAGGCTGTAAATGAGGTATCTCATGCCCTATCCTGTTTAGGAGCAGACACTTTTCAAAAGAATTCAGAGCACTGTAAGTTTGTCTCAATTAGCTCAATAAAATCAAATGCAGATAAACTATGTAAATTAGATCCTACAGCTTATGTATCTCCAACTGATGTCTTAGACAGTGTTGCCTACATAAAAAAAGGTACTGTAGAGTTAGATAAGATAGCTACTATCTATAAGGCTTTAACCTGTAAGGCACCAGCAGATACCGATTTTAAAGAGAAACTGTGTGAGTTAAATTTAAATGATGTCCCCGAAAGTGGCATCATTACCTCAGTACCTAAAGAGGTTGAGGTTGAACTTGGCTTAAAACAGGCTAAACGAAACCTTTTAATTGATAGTGATGTTGTGATCTCTGTAAAAGGTGCTGTAGGTAAAGTAGGTTTCTATAAAGAAGGACAAAAGAAAGTCATGGCAGGTCAGTGCTTTGCCATCATCAGATCAAAAGATCCTGATCTTTATTCTCAGGAACTTATCTTTGCCTTATTAAGAAATGACGATATGCAGGACTATATTAAAACTAAGATCACAGGAGATAAGTTAAAGGTTTTGCAGTTATCCGAGTTAAAGGCTATTCCCCTACCTGCGGCTACTGAGAGTATGAAAGCAAAAGCCTGCAAGATAACAAAAGAGCTCTATGACTCACAAATTAAATTGATAGAAATAAAAGAGAGCATTAGAGCATTAGGACAAGTAAGAATCGATTAGTAAATATAATCATCATTATGATGATATGAATCTCATCATAATGATTGGGAATAAAAAAAGTTTTTCATCTAGAAAAAAAATCAAAACTATACAAAAGGGAAGAATTACTATGAAGGAATTTGTTAATAAGTGCATTTTTAGCTTAATGTGTGCCTACACTTTGAATATATGTGGATGCTCATCATCTGCAAAGGAAGTTGCGCATGTTATTGATGCGGATAGAGCAAAAGGCACTGTTGATATTGGGTTTATACATGACTCTACATGGGTATACATAAATGATGGTGGAAAAGGAGCAAATTGGTCAATTGCTGAAAAGGAAGCTCAGGAAGTTTGTCAAAAATGGGGATATAAAACAGCAGAGAGATTAAGTGACGTGATCCAAAATGAGAATAATGTATCATATGATTTATATGATGGAACATCATATAAAAATGTTGATAGCCAGAAATTTGTGATAAAACTTCAATGCATCGTAGAAAAATAGCTATCTTTTAAAGAATGTCACAAAAACGGTCTGTCATCTGTTTATAGTGGCATCCTTGCTTTATTTTGAAAGAAAGTATGCTCATTGTAAGTAAAACAGGTAAGTTCTATCTTTTATAAATCCTGATTAAAAGACTTTATGCAGAGATATCTTCGATTTAAGATCAGAGCATTTATATTCAAGATCAATGTAATGAGTATGACAGTCTTAAAAGATAAATCTATAGCGTTGCAAGATCTTTTAAAACAACGTCCGTAGCGCCTAAGAGAAAGAGAGAAACTACTTAAGCTTTTTACAGGTTATAAAACAGTTTTTACCTGCAAAGGCAATTCCGTAAGCATAGATACTTTGAACCATTTTGTTAGCTTTAAAAGGATCTGCGTAATGCTTTTCTTCGATTTGCTCGACAGCCTCTTGGCTAAGATCAATTAACTCTGAAACAACAGTTGTTGTTTTTATTTCAATTATTGCTGCCTTTTCTGAAAATGTATCTGTAAAGGCAATATCTGCATAACCATCGCCAGCTTCAAAATTTGAATGATATTCAGAGAAGAAATTTTCAGAGCAGTTAGTGAAAAGGCCATTTAGATAACCATGATAGTAGTTCTCATGAGGTGCTTTTGTGGCATTATCTCTTAACGAGATAAAGCTCATTAAGATAGTGCGAAGCTTTAATTGAGCAAAAGTACTATCACCATTTAAAAGAGCGTTAGCTATTTCATCTGCAACAGTGTTAGGTACAATCTCTGTATTAAATCTGTTTTGAATGTTATGTTCAAAACATTCAAGTATTTCTAAATTCGGAATTCTTGCAAAAACTTCTTTATTGGTTTTACTGTCTTTAGACAACTCTTCCTTTTTAGTCTTATCCCAATCAAGAGTTAAATAGCCAGTGTGTAGTAATAAAGACCAGAAATCATCTGAATTGTGCTCTGACAGTGTGTCATAGTTCATAGATTCATTTAGAATGAAGTTAACTGACTTACCATCAACCAAGTTCTGCATCTTTTGGTTGTCATTATCAGTTAAATAACCAAGGTAACCTGATAAGGATTTATCAGAGGTAGTGCCTTCCCAATAGTTTTCTAACCTGTTTAACTTTAAGGTTCCCTTTAGATTCTTTTTGTAATAATCACTAATGAAACTTACTATATCCCATGGACAGAACATCTCTTTGTCATAGAACTTGTATCCGTCATAGTGCTCTTTAACCTTTTGAGCAAAGTTGTCCATTTTATAGTCTTTTAAGAACTTATAGGTTTCTTCTTTGGTAAAACCAATGATTCCTGTATAGTCTTCGTTTTCAGAAAGGACTGTATTTACCTTAAGGTTATTAACACCTGTAAAGAGACTGTTCTTAGCTACCTTTAAACAACCGGTGATAATGACTTTGGTGAGAGTCTTTTGATCTTTTAAATTGCACAAGTTTGAGAATTATCGTGTCTGATAGACTGCATCAAATTGATAAACGTTGAGTAAATCACATGCTAAAATGTAAGATAAAGTTCGTTGCCTATTTCATTTGTTGTCTATTCAAAAATTCTCTACAATACACATAAGGAGTCAACAATGGGCAGAATAATTACAATTAGCAATCCTAAAGGTGGCACAGCAAAAACTTCAACAGCTGTGAATTTGTCTTGCGCATTAAGAACTGTTAATAAAAAAGTTCTTTTAATCGATTTTGATCCGCAGAGAAGTTCTAGTGTAGCCTTAGGCTATGAGTACACTGATGTTGAACACAATATAGCAACGGCCGTACTAGATGGTGTAAGTGCTGATAAATGTATAACACCTTACCCAAAAGGCGGTTTTGATGTGATCCTGTCATCTGATGATTTAGTGGCACTGCCTACGGTCTTACGTGAGGATACAGAACCTAGTTCAAGATTAAAAAAAGTCATTGCAAATTTAAAAGATAAATATGATTTTCTAATTATAGACACTCCGGCTAGCATGAACCTAATCACTATCAATGCTCTGTGTGCCGCTGATTATCTTGTGCTTCCTGTATGTTGTGACATGTTTGCTATCGACTCCATGAAGACACTGCTTGACAATCTTTTAGAACTAAAAGAAAAGCATTTATCAAAATGTAATCTTTTAGGTATCCTAAGAACAATCTATGATCCAATGCAACCATTAGCCTCAAGAATTAGTCACGAGCTTGCGGAATCTTTTAAAGATCTTTTGTTTGCAACAAAGATAAGCTATAACCCCAAAATTTCAGAGTCCTCAAGTGCTGCCTGTCCAGTACTTGTGTATGACAGAACCTCTTTAGGTTCTAGAGAGTATCTGTCTTTTGCCGGAGAGATCTTAAAAAAGTTGCGTCAGTTGCAATAGACAGACGGCAAAATCTTGTCAAAAGAATCTGTTGCATTTTTCTAATTCACTGATCTTAAAGAAGAATGTATTTCTGGCATATATCTTGCTTTTCAGAAAATTATAATTTCTGGAGAGAAGAATTATGTCAATCACGATACAAACAAATCTTGCCTCAATCACGTCGCAGGCTGATTTAAGAAAATCTAATCTGACATCTGCTGATGCAACCAAAAGATTGTCTTCTGGTTCAAAAATCAATAGTGCTAAAGATGATCCTGCAAATTTGCAGATCTCACATAAATTTACCTCTCAGATCAATTGTCTTGATAGGGGGAATAGAAATTCATCAGATGGTGAGGCTGTAGCTCAATTAGCTGAAGGTGCTTTAGCTGAGGATTTTACAATATTGCAGCGCATCAGACAGTTAGCTATTCAGAGTGCTAATGGAACCTATAACGAACAGGATAGACAAACTATACAGTTTGAAGTCAATCAGTTGTGCAATGAGATAACACGTGTTGCTTGCAAGACTACATATGGTGGAGCTCAGATCTTAAATGGTAAGTCTGAGCACAGTCTAATCAATGACGATGGCAAACTCTCTTTGCAAGTAGGAGCAAATGCAAACACTACCATCGATCTCGATTTGTCTGTATCTTTTACCATGTCTTCAATGCAGGCTCATATAGGGGGTGTTTCTGATGGTAATGGCTATAATGATGCTAACAAAACCTTTGATGTTTCTACCACAGAGAATGCTCAAAAGGTATTAGAGAGTATCGATGACTATATTGCCTTTATCGATTCAAAACGCTCTGATGTTGGAGCTGTTTCAAATCGATTGAACAGTACTATCAGCAATCAGGAAAACATGCACGAAAATGAGTCTGATGCCCGTGCAAGAATTACTGATGCTGACTATGCTGTTGAGTCTTCAAGACTGATTTCAGCTAATATCTTAGAAAATGCCACTTCTCAGATGATGATGCAGGCTAATGCATATCCACAGGTTGTGGCAAATTTACTAAGTTAATTGTAACTGATAAAAATATGATCATCTTTATAAAGTGATTTTTAAGTGAGTTCCACATTTTTAGGAATTACTAAGGCTTATCTAATTTAATCTGGTTACTATTACAAAAACGAAGTAATGATGTATCAAAAACTAGACTTAGTTTTCATTGATGTCATACTCTGCATTCTTTTTGCATTTAGGGCAGGGTATGACAGACAGATACTCTTGAGCGCATTTAGGATCTTTTAAATCAAGATAAGGAGTGTTGCATCCTAAACATGCTACAGGTTCTGCCTTCTTGTTTACATACATTTCTAAAATCACATAGAAGTTATCAAACGATGGAAAGTTATGTAGCTTCTTGCTCTTAGTAAAGCAGTTCTGATAATTAACATTAAGTTTAGAACAGACAATGTATATGCCAATTGCTAAGATATTTG
>OQVR01000890.1_pt1 | contig 13397 bp, 10 predicted proteins | sample 1691521 | NCBI WGS metagenome assembly OQVR01 (sample SAMN03418256, study PRJEB22391) | human gut metagenome | biome: human-gut; feature: organic feature; material: feces | host: Homo sapiens | place: Tanzania | collected 2013-01
ATTACACGACCAGAGAATATCAACGCGCACAGTATCGATATACTTGCCCTGATAGTCTTGGGTAAAGTTCGACGACTGTGGCTGCACCATCGCTCCTATGTTGAAGTCGAATGTCTCGCGAATCATTCTGAACATCAGCTCTATTTCGTGAGTATAGTTCTTATACTCCGAATAGCGGCTCAAGTCGCTGTCGTAATAGCTCTCCAGCGGATTATTCAGTCGCGAAAGATAGCCATTCCAGTTGCCATAGCTATTCGCTACACCCGCAAAGAAGTCTTCGCCCAGATTGCTGAAATCGTAGGTCGAGCGTGTGCTCTTTGAGTAGCTATAGTTAAACTTATAGCTCAGCTGCAGGAATGTAGCCTTCCACAGCGGTTCGCTATACGTAAGCTGTGCGCTATAGTCGTATCTCTTTGTTGGAGTCAAACTATATCTGTTTGTCTGATACGTTGAGTCTGTGCCCAGCGAGTTCATCACCTGATACAGGTGCACATTGCTTGTCGACAGGCTCTTGCTGTCAGAATTGGTGTAGCCGGCATTCAACTGCAAGGTGATGTTTCGTCCCTCGTTGTTGAGCTTGCGGTTTATCTGCAACATTCCCTTATAGTTGTCGCTTTTGCTATTCGAGAGCGAGATTCCGCTGCGACTATTTATCATCAAGCTGTCTTGCGCCATGATGTCGAACGACGATGATGCAAGCGGATCTGTTACGTATAGATATGGGTCGTCGGCAAATGATGCAGAAGCTGTTGATGAGCTGCCGTCGGATGTAGAGTGCGAGAATGTTGGTCTAAACAGGATGTTGGTCATCGAGTCTGGCATCCATTCTATTCTTGCTCTTGCATTCCAGCTATCGCTACGGCTGTAGCTCTGCGAAAGGCTGTTGCCAAACGATTTTGCTGTCGACACAAAGTTTTCTGTCGACATCTTTGTGCGCTGGTCTCCGTCGCCATGGTTCCATCTCAAGCTACCATTAAACTTGAATTTGTCTTTTATCTCGTAGTTGAAGTTGCCTCCGAGCATCTTGCTTGAGTTCAAGCCGCTGTTGCCGCCCCAGCCGCCACGACCACCAAATCCACGGTCGTTTACGTTGTTTGCCGAGCCAAAGCCCATCACTCTCATCTTTGAGTTGAAGTGTGCTGCCATCACTCGTCCCGTATAGCGGTCTTCGGTGCCGTAGCCCACGTTGGTATTCGAAAACATGCCCTTGTTCATTCCTTTCTTCAGTCCGAAGTCGAGTACTGTCTCTTCGTTGCCATCGTTGATTCCTGTCACCTTAGCCAAATCGCTCTTTTCTTCATACGATTTTATCTTGTCAACTATCGAGGTTGGCAAATTCTTTAGCGCTGTCTTGGTGTCGCCGGTCATAAATTCCTTACCATCCACCAGAATCTTCTTCACTTCCTTGCCGTTGATGGTAATCTTGCCGTCGTCGTCAACCTGCGCTCCTGGCAGTCGCTTCACCAGCTCTTCCACCACCGAACCTTCTGGTGTGCGATAGGCGGCACTATTATATACAAAGGTGTCTTCCTTCACCGTCACCTTCATGGCTTGTGCCGTCACCTGTGCTTCCTTCAGCAATATGGCGTCCGAAGCTATTGCCAATGTGCCGAGCGCAAGGTTCTTATCCTGAGCTATCGTAATGTTTTTATATGTGGTATGATAGCCTATGCTCGAAATTTTCAGCAGATAGCGACCGTTCTTAGGTGCCGAGAGGCTGAATGTTCCCTTCTCGTTGCTCACTCCTCCCGCCACATACGAGCTGTCGGTTCTGAGCAGTTGCACCGTGGTCTGCATCATTGGCTCCTTGGTGTCTTTATCTACTATGGTGCCTGCTATCTTTCGGCTTTGTGCCGTTGCCGTGAGTGCGGCTATCGATAACAGCGCCATAAATAAGGTTCTTTTCATAATGATTGATAGTTGTCTTGTGTTATTGATAATTGATAACTGATAGTTGTTTTAGCGTTTAACATTATTTCTGACGTATATTTTTGCAAAAGGTTTAATCCTTGCAAGAAAAAAGCACAAATATTTTGAATTTTCCGTTATTCTACATATCTTTGCAGAAATCAAGGAGACAAAACGACGAATGTTATGAAACAGAGAATCATTATTTCTACAAGTTTGGAGAAAGACCTTACGCTCGCCATTTCTGAGTGCGAGCACGATAAGGTGTTTGTATTGGCCGACGAAACAACCATTGACAAGTGTTGGCCTGTGATAAAAGATTTCAGGATACTTAAGAATGCACAAACTATCGTTATTGGTGCCACCGACACCAACAAAACGCTCGAATCGTTAGCTCATGTTTGGAAAGCTCTTGGCGATGGTGGAGCCACTCGCCACTCGTGCTTAATTAATTTAGGTGGCGGCATGGTTACCGACCTTGGTGGCTTTGCTGCGTCTACTTTCAAGCGTGGCATCGACTTCATAAACATCCCTACCACTCTGCTCGCTATGGTCGATGCGTCGGTGGGTGGAAAAACTGGCATCAACTTCAATGGACTGAAAAATGAGGTTGGTGTTTTCAATGATGCTAAATATGTGATTCTCGACACCAACTTCCTAAAAACTCTCGACGACGACAACTTGCGCTCTGGCTATGCTGAGATGCTTAAGCATGGACTCATCTCCGACGATGCTCACCTTGCTGAGCTTCTCAACTTCCAGCTTTCTGCTCCCGACTATCAGCAGTTGCAGCAGATGGTGGCTCATTCTGTAGAGATCAAGGAGAATGTCGTAGAGCTCGACCCTCACGAGCGTGCCATCCGCAAGGCTCTCAACTTTGGCCACACCTTCGGTCATGCTTTCGAGTCGTGGGCATTGAAGCGCAAGCCTATCCTTCATGGTCATGCTGTTGCCTACGGTTTGGTGTGCGAACTTTATCTCAGCTGCATCAAGACTGGGTTCCCAATTGAGCGTATGCGCCAGTCTGTTAGGTTCATCCGTGAAAACTATCCTCACCTCGCCTTCACTTGCGACGACTACGATGAGCTCATCGCCCTTATGACTCACGACAAAAAGAATACTGCAGGCGTCATCAATTTCACCCTGCTCTCAGCCGTAGGCGAAATCATGATCAACCAGACTGCCACAACCGAGGAAATAAAAGAAGCCCTCGATTTCTATAGGGAAAGCTAAATAAACGAAGAGTGAAGAGTGAAGAGTGAAGAATCCATTAGTCTTTATGTGTATTTAATTCTTCACTCTTCCCTTCCTTCCTCTTCCCTCTTCCCTTCCTTCCATCTTCCCTTCCTCCTTTCCCTTGGGGTTGGGTTCGGTGCAGCTCGGCTGCATCGCTTTCCCTCTCTTTCCCTCTCTTCCTCTCTTCCTTTCCATTTAATTCTTCACTCTTCCCTCTTCCCTCTTCACTTAAATTCTCTTCGGCTTCCCCGTTTCCGTCATTGGCAAATTCTCCACCCTTATTATTTCTTTTGGTTGCCAATATTTCGGAAGCACCTCATGGCACACAGCCATTATCTTTTCTTTATCCTCCGCTTCCGTCAGCATCACCATTTCTTCGCCATATTTCTTCGACGGACGCTTTGCCATGAAGAAGGGGGCTGCCAGATGTGGCGCCAAAGTCTGCTCCACTTCCTCCATCTGTATTTTCACTCCTCCTGAGCACACCACATTATCTATTCTCCCCACAATCCTAAAGCGGATGTTGCCCTCGGCATTATCCACCACGGCAATATCGTGGGTGTGCAATACTTCCGCACATACAGCAGGAGCATTTATCACCAGGCAGTTGTCGGCATCGAGCGATATTTCCACTCCCGGCAACGGATGATACCAGAGGCTGTCTTCGCCTCCGCCATTTATCTTGCGCAAAGCAATATGCGAGAGTGTCTCCGTCATTCCATACGAACTCCACACGGCATTAGGAAACTTCTGCAACTTCTGCTCCATCTCCTTGTCTATGGCTCCTCCGCCAATAAGGATATTCTTTATCGCCATCAGCTTGCGGCATTCTGCCTCGTCGCCTATCGAGTTGTAGACTTGCATCGGCACCATGGCAGCAAAATCTATCTCCTCATCGTCGGCAACATCAGCCATCGGATGTCCCTTTGGCTCGATGCTTATCATCTGCAAATCGCACACCAGGCTTCTCACCACCATCATCTTGCCGGCAATATAGTCCATAGGCAGACACACCAGGGCTTTGTCGCCAGCTTTCAGTCCCAACGCCTTGCATGTCATTCGTGCCGAGGCTTCCATGCGCACCTTCTCAGCCATCATCAGCTTAGGCTTGCCCGTAGATCCGCTGGTATACACAGGCACGGTGGCTCTACTGTCGTGCCATTGCGACAAGAAATCATTTATTGTCATAATACATCTTCTCTCCTCTCAGCTCTATCGGCATTTCGATATTGTCGGTAAACAGCAGTCCGGTGCCCAATCCTTGTGGCATAATCTCGTCGGTGCCATAGGTGCGGGCAGCGAGATGAGCTATTGCGTTCAGTCCCACGTTGCTCTCCAGGGCGCTCGTCATCCACGAGCCTATTCCTCGTGCTTTAGCCAAATTATGCCATTCTTGGCTTCCCGTCATTCCGCCATGGAGCGATGGTTTCAGCACGATATATTGTGGTTGAATGGTGTCGAGCAGCATCTCTTTCATCGAGCGCAGGTTTACGCCTATCAGCTCTTCGTCCAGAGCAATCGCTATTGGCGACTCCTTACACAGCCTTGCCATGTCGCGCCATTGCTTCTGCTTTATTGGTTGCTCTATGGAGTGAATATCATACTTCGCCAATATCTCGAGCAATGCCATTGCGTCGTCGGGGTCGAAGGCGCCGTTGGCGTCTACTCTCAGCTCCACTTTCTCTTTTGGGAAAGCCTCGCGGATAATGTGCAGCAACTCCACCTCCTTGTCAAAGTCTATTGCTCCAATCTTCAGTTTTATGCACTTGAAGCCCAAGTCCAGTTTCTCTTGCATGCGCTCCAACATCTGCTCGTATGAGCCCATCCACACCAAGCCATTGGTGGGTATTCCAACTTCGCCACGTGCAAAGGCAGTATCAAACAAGGCTGTCGAACCGCCTGCCTCCAACTGTGCAAAGGCTGTCTCCAGTCCAAAGAGCATAGAGGGATAAGGGCGCAACATATCGTAAGGAATACGCTCTGTGCGCTCTATCATATCGCAAAACTGGCGTAGCAGACGATCGTAGTCTGGAATTTCGTCGCACGACAAATCGGGCAGAGTGGCACACTCTCCCACTCCATGCACTCCATCTTTCTCTACATCTACATATCTGCTCACTCGCGTAGTATATTCTCCGCGCGATGTCTTCGCAGGTTGCTTAAAATGCAACGTGCGAGTGGTAATAGTAATCTTCATTATTTATGGAAACACCGGATACTTGTCAAACTCTGGTTTACGCTTTTCCAAGAAGGCTTTACCACCCTCTTGTGCTTCGTCCATGGTGTAATAGAGCATGGTTGCGTCGCCTGCCAACTCCTGAATACCCGCCTGACCGTCGAGCTCGGCATTGAGTCCTGCCTTTATCATGCGAAGAGCCAGCGGACTGCGTTCCATCATTATCTCTGCCCACTCCACGCAGGTATCTTCGAGCTTGTCTAAAGGCACCACCTTGTTTACCATACCCATTTCCTCGGCTTCTTTAGCCGAATATTGCTTGCAGAGAAACCATATTTCGCGTGCTTTCTTCTGTCCCACCATGCGGGCAAGATACGACGCACCGAAACCAGCGTCGAAGCTTCCCACCTTCGGACCCGTCTGTCCAAATATTGCATTCTCGCTTGCTATCGTCAGGTCGCACATCACGTGCAGCACGTGTCCGCCACCGATAGCGTAGCCATTAACCATAGCAATCACAGGCTTAGGCAGTCTGCGTATCTGCATCTGCACATCCAGCACATTCAGTCTTGGCACGCCATCCGAGCCTACGTATCCTCCGCGTCCCTTCACGTTCATATCGCCGCCAGCGCAGAATGCCTTGTCGCCAGCTCCTGTCAGCAGCACCACTCTAATATCGGCACACTCTCGGCAATAGCTGAAAGCCTGCGACATTTCCCATGTCGTTAGTGGTGTAAACGCATTGCGGTAGCGCTCTCTGTTTATCGTAATCTTCGCAATATGATTAAACTCTTCGAACAATATTTCCTTAAAGTCGAAGCCCTCTATCTTCTTCCAATTTCTTTCCATAGTGATTAATTATTTATATGAGAATCTATGCAAAAATACATAAACTTATTGACATAAAAAAGGAAATGGGTAAAAAAGAAGTGTCTCACCCCATCACTTCCAGCACCATTGGGCGTGGGCATTTTTCATCTACCAGCCAGCTGATGCCATCACGAACCTCATCATCGGTTTCCGCCTTGCGATACGCCACATTGTTCTGCATACACACGCCCTCGGCAGTAGCATTATGCTTAGCCATCACATAGCTGTCGCATGCCGGACTATCAGCCAACCGTTCAAACTTGCTAAATATTCCTCCACACTTATTATTGATAAGCAATATGCGGAAGTTGCCACACAGCTCCTGATTCCATAGCGCATTGGCATCATAGAAGAAGCTCAGGTCGCCGATGATACACGCCACAGGGCACGCCGACATAATCGAAAAGCCTGCTGCCGTCGACAGCGAACCCTCGATGCCATTCACACCACGGTTCACATACAGATACCTATCCGCATACTTCAAAGCCATGCGCACCGACAGACTGTTTGCCACATGCACATTCATCTCCTTGCCCCTAATGGCACGGAAAAACTCGCGTATAGCCTCGTTTTGCCTATTCTCGGTAGCCACATTTGCCAGCTCTATAGCCTCAGCCTTTAGCCTCTGCCAACGTTCCATCCATACCGAAGCCTCATTATCAGAAGAAGCAGAAGCAACAGCAGAAGCAACAGCAGAAGCAGAGGCAACAGCAGAAGCCAACGCCCTAAGCATTTCGCTCGGTTTAGCCTCAACAATATCCGTGGCATTCATCATCACGTCTGCCAAATCGCCCGCCTCGCTCACCACGATGCTCCTCCTTGGCTTCGTCTGTTGCAAGAATTGTCTCATGGCTTTAGCCACCATGTTGCCACCTATATATATTATATAGTCGGGCTGATAGTCGGCAGCATCCGCCATCCGCTCCACGAGCATGTCTAATGCAGGCAGCTGGCGCTCGGAATCGTCCGACAATTTCTCTGCCAGCACCACCGCTCGCGTTTCCAACCTCTCCACAGCCTCGGCAGCCCCATGCCATTCTCTTCGCTCCATCTGTCCCACCACTATCAGCGACTTTCTTGCCTTAGCAAAGTCGTCAGCAATAGCCGTTAACTGCGCCTCATCGGCAGAAGCTGCAGCCATCGAAATCTTGCGTTCCTCGGGCAATTCCTCTACTGCAAAATTATACAGCGGTTCCGATATAGGCACATTAATATGCACCGGTCCGCCACCATGCAGCAGCATCTTTATCATAGCCTCGTTCACCAATCTGTTGCAATACCATCGCTCCACCTCGTTGTGCGGTTCCGGCAACTGCATCGTCGCCTTCACCATCATGCCCAGCGCTCCAGCCTGAGGCAGCGTCTGTCCCTGCAGTTGGTTTATCATCGCCAACGGTCGGTCGGCAGAAATCACCAACAGCGGCACCTCGCGATAATAAGCTTCAGCCACGGCAGGAGCCAGATTGAGCAGCGCCGAGCCACTCGTCACACACACAGCCACAGGGCGCTCAGAAGCCAACGCCAAGCCCAAGGCATAAAAGCCTGCCGAACGCTCGTCGGTGGCAGCCACACAATGCATCTCTGGGCACGAAGCAAAATTGTGTGCCAAGGGAGCATTTCTACTTCCTGGGCACACAACAACGGTTCTCACTCCGTGAGCCACCATCAACGAAGTCAGAATATTTACATTTATTTTGTCTGAGTACATATACTTCTCATTGGCTCCATTTTCATCATTGTCTCTTGCCATTCGCTCTCCTCCGAGCTCTCCTCCAGGAGTCCGCCTCCAGCATACATCATTCCTCTGCCCTCCTTTATCTCCATACATCTTAGCGACACAAAGAGCGCAGTTTTGCCGCCCACATTCCATGGCCCGCAATATCCACTATAGTATTTGCGGTCTATGCTTTCGTTAGCAGTAATAAAGTCGAGCGCCTCCTGCTTAGGCAGTCCGCAAACGGCAGGCGTAGGATGCAGCGCCTCTACCAGTTCGCCTATTCCGCAGCCATCCGCATGCGCATCATCGAGCGTAAACGAGAAGTCGCTACGCAGATGCACCAGGTTGCCCGCCCTCACAGTATATGGCTTCGATATTTCCATATCCTTGGCAAAAGGCTTCAGCACCTCTTCTATATAGCCCGCCACCAGCTGATGCTCCTTCGTGTTCTTGTCCGACCAGCTATACACCTTTTTGCCTTCCCACGCCATAGTTCCAGCCAGCGCCATAGTCTGCCATCTGTCGCCATCCAGCGCCAGCAAAATCTCCGGCGTAGCCATAAGCCATGTGCCAGCCACCTCGCTCTTCACCAGCGCTATCGTCATACGCGGATAGCGACGGCAAGCCTCGGCAAAGAGCAGCTCTGGACATAACTCATCATCGGCAGCAATCTCCGCATTTCGCGAGAGCACCAACTTCGAAAACAGTCCTTTACTAATAGCATCGTGGAAACGAGCAAAGTCGCGAGCATAGTCCTCCCTTCGCCCAGTCTCCGCCACCTCGTTAGTCCAACTCTCCGTAGCCAGTTCCACAGGCTTCGCTTTGCCCTCCACGACCACTATTGGCATTTCAGCCGAAGCACGAAAAGGCGCCATCACAAATCCGCACACATCGTCAAGCTGCGCAGCCGACGACAGCAAATGAGTGGTCTCGCCCTCTATCTTATAAGCCTGTTTGGCATAAGGCAGCCTGTATAAAACGCAATCCTTCATAGCTCTCTATTCACGAGGTTTAATGATATAGTTAGTCACCGTAACCGATGATATCAGCTCTTCTTCCGAGTTTTTTATCTCCACATGCCATGTATGCAGCGTTTTGCCTTTATGAATCAAAGTGGCAGTAGCCTCCACCACATCGCCTTCCAACACCGCCTTCACATGTGTGCCGCTAACGCTAACGCCCACACTAATCTTTCCAGGGCAAATAGCCAACGAGCCCACGCCAGCAATATTTTCAGCCAGCGCCAACGATGCGCCACCGCTCAGAAAGCCAAATGGCTGACGGTTGCGATGGTCTACCTTCATCCTTGCCTTGCATGTATCTGGTTCGGGTGTAGACAAAAATTCCATGCCAAGAGTATTTGACAATCCATCTTGGCTACTCAACATTTTCTGTACGCGTGATATATCCATAGTTACATAGTATATAGATCCTTATCTTACTGTTCTATCTTTTCTATCTTCTGCAAAGATAGTGCAAACGAGCGCAATGTGAGCTCGCTCACAAATTGCCGAGTGCAGCCTATCTTATGCAAAGATAGTGCAAGTGAATGGAATAACAAAACAAAACACGCAGTTTTTGTTTTTTATTCCTGAGCGCAGCCTTGCCCTTTGGTTATACACATCGCTTGTCGATGTAGGTAACCGGGGGCAACGCCCTCGGTGAGTAAAGCAAGCAGACAATATCGCCTAACATTAACGCTAAACGCTACACATTAAACACTAAACATTAAACGCTGATTTCTTGCGAATTACGCATTTCGTTTGGTGTTTTTGTGGCATTTCGTTTGGTGTTTTTGCGGCATTTCGTTTGGTGTTTTTGCGGTATTTATCGTATCAATAACCAAAAAGGGGATGTCCACTTGGAGCACCCCCTAACTATAACTTAGTTATTGTGAAAATCAAAATCCTTAATGACCTTAATGACAAATGACCTTAATGACACGCTAAAATATCAAACACTCTGAATCTTCTGATATTTGTTGTCTGGCGTGTCTACGATAAGTCTTTGTCGGCGCCAATTTTTTAGCATCTGCCGCACGGCGTTGCGCGAGGTGTTGGCACCCTTCACGGCTATGCTGTGCTGCAGGGCTTGCTCAAAGCTGAAGGTGTTGTCGAGGCGTGAGAAGATGGTGTCGTTCTTTCCTCTTCGTGTGCGCTCCGCTACGTCGCGCGGACAATAGTCTTTCGACGAAAAGGCGGCTTCTATGCGGTCGCGGAAGAAATACATGGCATTGTCGATTTGATAGTCTGCCAACACATCGAAGGCTGAAAGGAACGATGGCTGCTGTAGCTTTACTATCATTTCTTTCCAAAGGTTGGGCTGAGTTTTGAGCAGCTTTTCGGCTCCCGACAGTCCGTGCTTGTCGATGAGCAGAGAAGCCACACGGCAAAGCATCAGACAGGTCATCATGCGCATCGTGGTTGGACAGATACGGAATCGCTGGCGAGCCTTCACCTTGTCGTCGTTCTTCATCGTCTCCAGTCGCACCTGTTCGAGCCATTCTCTACCCTTTGCTTCCAACTTTGGCAACGCCACTTCACCCTGCATCAATGGCAACAGGTGGGCAATCTGACCAATGCGGTCACGCTGCTTTTCGGTCAGTACGTGGAGGTTTTCGGTGAGTGGAGTAAACGTGTTGTCGGGAGTGCGAGCCAAGGCGATACGGCTTTGGAATCCGTCGGTATAGTTGGTGACCACTCTATACAGAGCGTCGGGAGTTCCGCACATCACCACGTTCCACAACAGGCGGTCGATGTGAACATTCACCGCATCTGCACTTCTTGCCTCTCGCTCGTAGCTTGTGCCGTCGTAAGCCTGTCGCAGCATCACAGAGAAATCGCTCATTGCCGACCGCCATTTCTGCGCCACCGTGTCGGCTTCGGGAGTAAACGAGAAGGCATGTTTGCCCTCCGTATTTGCCAGTCGCTCGGCAAGGTTAGCCACGGTATTGTTGAGCGTCAGGCATCTTACGGGCAGCTTCGGCTCTTCGGGCTGATCCTTCTTGTTCTTTGCAGCTCGCTTCCTGGCACGCCACTCGTCTTCCTGCTGCTGATACATCTTGTCCATCTGTTTCACTTCGCTCGTCCACGCATCAATCACAGGGTCGATGCTTCCCTTGCCTGAGGCGAAATCGCCAGATATGTAGGAGATGAGATTCAAGGAGTTCATCTTGCCGTGCACATCCACCTTCACGCCTGTTGCCAACATGCCGATGGCAGGACAAATGGCGGTAATCACAGGCAGAGCCAAATGAGGACCAACTGCATCTACCGAATCTTTCACGCCCATTGGCATCTTAGGCAGCGAGTTGAAATAGAATAAATCGTCCTTTGCCAGAGCCTCGTCCAGGCCGTCGGTCTCCGCCTGGTTGCCGTCAGAATCCATCAGTCGCTCCTGTCGGATGGCAAGCAGCACGTCTTTCAGTCGCTTAGGCATCTGAGTGCGTTTCTCGCCCAGGGCAGAGTCTATGCAAGCCAACTTTTCCGACTGCGGAAAACCATCGTAGCATGGAATGATTTTATCCAACAGTTGGCGGTCGAACCCACAAATGTGGCGAAGGTTCACAGCAAGCTCAAAGGTCAGCGTGTTGCGGTTGCTCTTCACAGGTTCGCATCCGTCGTTGTACATTGCCCACCACTTGCGTATTATTTCCTCGTAAGGAATACCGAGATAGGAAAGGGGAAGTGAAGAACGAAGAGAAGAGGAAAGTGAAGAGTGAAGAGTGAAGAGTGAAGAAACAGAGTTCGGCGACCGAAGGGAAAGCCAATCTGATGGTTTTGCAGGCTTAGTATTCTTTTCAGGCTCTGTTTTCTTTTCAGGCTCTGTTTTCTTTTCTTTCATAGGCGCAGCTTCCGTATTCTCCATTTCGCTGTTGTCAAACAGCTCCTTATCTACGAAGAGCAACTTTTCGCATGGTGGCGTAAAGAACACACGAGTAATGTCTTTTGCTCCCTTGTCGTATTCCACGCCCAGCAGCTGCGAAGCCCACCTTAGGTTTTCCTCTTGGCTCATTCCAGCCTTGCGTCGGAAAGCTATGTGGTAGCCTTTGCCTGCCGACCGCTCCATCATCAGCAGTCCCAACTCCTCCTTCTTGCCCATCACGAGATTTGGCACACTCGCCATCTTCTCCTCATAGTCGGCAGCCTTAGGGTCGAAGTCGATGTCCATGCCTACCGAACGGCTCAATCTTGTTGCACCCTTCAGCGCTCCATTCTCGTTGGGCAAACACGAATAGTTCATCTGCACCATGTGGTGTTTGTCAGCATGCTTGTTGCGCTCAGAATCTCGCAACTGCCGATACTCTTTTTCGTCAGCGACGGGGCGCATAATCTTTGCCCCGTCCTGATAATATATAATATGTACGCTCATTCCTTATCTCCTTAGTTGATAATCGATTAGTGCGTTAGCTCCCTCTGCAGCCTCTGCAGCAATAGCCTCTGCGATGTTGATGTTCTCGTTTGCCATCACCTTTAGAGTCAGCTGAATCGCCTTGTCCTTGGTCAGACTAATTCTGCCGTGCGCCAACTTCTTTATCAGCTTCGACTGCGTTCTTGGCTTTGGCTGCGACACGAATTCAAACGTGCCGTCGGTCATCTGCTGCGCCACTCCGCACATCCTCCGTACTCGCTGCACCATATTTGGCACACAGTAGTCGGGTGCAAACATGAAATACCGCCTCTCGTCGTAGTGAGCCATACCGCCCAGCTGCACGTGGTTGCAACCGTTGAACTGATTGTTGGTTGTGTTGTTGATTACATTCTTTTTTGAATTGTCGGAAGTATTCCTTCCATTATTAATCTTGTTCATAAACTTGTTGTTTTGCGAGAAGAACATCGGATTCTTGTGCACTTTACCATGGAAGATCCTCCGCAATTCAACTCAGAGTTTTACTTTTTTACCTTTTTACCCTTTTACCCTTTTACCTTTACAATATCTGTCACCAAAATATCTTGGTAATGAGCACCATTATACTCTCTTGTAGAGAATCTCATTGTTGCAGCCACAATGTCGCCAGGGTTGAACTTGTTTGTAGCCAGGTTGCCAAGAATAGCAGCCACATACTGGTTCTCATACTTTCCGCCCATCTCCTGCAACATGATGTTGCACTTCATGGTCTGTCCGTTCTCTGCCTTTTGGCTCTGTACAGCGAAAGCCTCGCTCTGCTGCACCACTCTCATAATCTTTGTTTCCATCGATACTTTAATGTTATGGTTATTAAAAAAGTTTCCTCGCAACCCCACACAGGCTGGCCGAAGTATGCCGTGAGGATTACGAGGGCAAAAGTACGTCTTTGTGAAATCTGATAAAAAAGTACATTAGTGTCCAATAAAAATTGGACACGTTAATTAATTAATCAAATAGTCCCTTAAAAAGGGGATAATCGAGTTCTTTGACATCGTTGAAAATAGTCTTATCAAATAGATCTCTTAGACGGGTTTTGTCCGTCAATGAAATGCTTAGAATCTGCAAAACTTCATATGTCGAGCG
>OQVR01000893.1_pt1 | contig 13392 bp, 6 predicted proteins | sample 1691521 | NCBI WGS metagenome assembly OQVR01 (sample SAMN03418256, study PRJEB22391) | human gut metagenome | biome: human-gut; feature: organic feature; material: feces | host: Homo sapiens | place: Tanzania | collected 2013-01
GCGTGGATGCGCGTGTCGCCATGCTTGAGTTCGATGGCGAAGTTGCCGTTGGTTGCCACGTGTTCGGCGATGGCGTCGCTTTCGTAGGCGCGGCCCGTAATCGTGAGCGCTTCGAGCGGCGTGCCGGTCGGGTGAATGACGAGATAGATGTTGGGCGCAAGGCAGCCTGTGAGCGGCAAAGTGGCGTTGCCAACGGTGAACGTGAGATTGTCGAGGCGGATTTGCGATGCCGTTGTGTTGTGCAGCTCGATGAACTTTTGCTGATTGCTCGCCGTGTGCTCCATCTTTTTGTCGGCGATGGGATTGGTGAAAACTTCGCTGATTTCAATCGATTCGGCAGTAGCGTTAATGCAATCCGACGTCGTGCATGTGTGTGCGATGCAAGTGCCCGATGTACAGTCTGAATCATTTTGACACTTTTTGCCGTTTGCGCATGCGGGGCATGAACCGCCGCAGTCGATGTCGGTTTCGCCGGCGTCGAGTTTGCCGTTGGTGCAGGCATCGGGCGTTGGCTCGGGGGCAATGCAACGTTTTGATTCTGTATCGCAGACGAGCCCGTCTTTGCAGTCGGCGGTCGTTTTGCAAGTCTGTTGCGGGATGTCGACGCATTTCGATGTTTTTGTGTCGCATTGCATCCCGACGTTGCAATCGCTGTCGTCGGAGCAGAGTCGTTGCGATGGGTCGATGCACGATTTCGTGGCGTTATCGCAGACTTCGTTTGCGTTGCAGTCGGCGTCGGTGCGGCATTGCGCATCGGCGTAGTTGCGACATGTGAGCGTCGTCTGGTCGCAATACTGGTCTTTGGCGCAATCGAAGCGCGTCGAGCACGCTGGCACGCTGATGTCATCGCTTTGCCCGCAACCTGCAACGGCGAGCCCAATTATGATTCCAAAAGTACACTTTTTCATCGTCTCCTCCCGCGTTACGTCGTTCTAACGATCATAACATGTCGTTGCGTGCGGTTCAAGCAAAACGCAAAGCGGCGCATTAGAACGGAGGATTTTTTGCGCTTTCGACGATTTCGTCTAGGAAGCTCTCTTTCATGCCTTGGTTTCGCTCTTGGATTTCGCGAAACGACAAGATGAGGTCGACCGATGGGATGTCGGCTTCGATTGTGAGTTGCTCTTCGTCGAGGTCGAACGATGTCGGTTTTGGGGTACTGTCTTGTGCTTGCGCGGGCGCGGGCATGATGAGACCAAACAGCGCACAAACGCCTAAAACCGTGATGATTTGCAAGTTTTTGATTGTCGATCGCTTCATTTTCTCACCTATCGCCTATGAACGGGGCGTGCCCGCTATCGCCTGCTATGCTTGTTTTGTATCTAAAGTTCGTTTTGTGAGTTCGTTTCTCAAAATTGTATCTTGAGTTCGTTTTCCAAGATTGCATCTCGAGTTCGTTCTCCAAGATTTTGTCTTGAGCTCGATTATCAAGATTGCATTTTGAGTTCGTTTTCCAAGTAGTCCAGATTGTATCTTGAGTCCGTATCGTATTGCCTGCTCGGAATGCGCATCGCTTGAGTTCGCCACCGTCGTGTCTATCTCAGCCAGCCATCGTCTTTCGAGCGGTGGGGCGTCAAAACATGGCGCCTTTGACTGAGTCCGAGGGCACTTCAAAAACTGTGCCCATGGTACCATCAATCGACTCGCAAGCTGCCCGAAGAAGATTCGGTATTATCGTCAGAACTTGAATCTGATTCGTCACTCGATGAACCAAATAGGGCTTCTGCGTCGAGCATGGCTTGTAGCGTTTCGATGGCATCGCTAGTCGTTCTGATATAACCTTTTGCTAGAGCTTTATCTTCGCTCGAAGTCCAAAGCGATTCGGCGGTTTCGAAATGTTGTTTTGCCAGTTTGAGTCGATCCATGTCTTTCATGGGGAGCTGGATAATTTCGAAATTGAGGTATAGCGTGCCAAAGGCGAAGTCGACGAGTGCATTTTGAGGCGCGAGTTCTTTGGCGCGTATGAGGAGTTTTTCGGCTTCGGGTCCTTTGTCGACGGTCTTGAGTGTATTGGCCAGGTTGATGTGAGCGCCGACGTGGTTTGGATCGAGTTGCAATATATGTCGATATAACTCTTCGGCTTTTGCATAGTTACTCGCGTTATAATAAATATTTGCTCGCATCCACAAAGCTTCGATGAAATTTGGATTCAATGCTATGACATCGTCGAGCGTCGAGGCAATCTTTGGAATGAGTGAAACTTCTTCTGTGCTCAGAGCATCGTATATACGGGCGCGGAGAAAGAGAGCTTCTGCGTCGTTTGGGGCGATTTCGAGCGATTCACCGACGATGAAATCGGCTAATCGATATCGCTTTTTCTCGAATTCAGCCGATGCCAAGTAATAACGCAAACGCGCATTGGCTTCGTCTGTTTTGAGCAGTGCGCGACATTGACTAATGGCCGATTCGTATTGCGTATCGGCGATCAAAGCCTCGATCTTTGCATAGTTATAATTGAAGATATCTTCGTGCCTCGCGATCCATTGATTTGCCGTTTGTATGGCTTTGCCCGTATCGCCGTTTCGAATATCGATGCGAACGAGAGCGAGGAGGGCGGGGTAGAAGTTGGGTTCGGCGCCGAGTGCTGATTCATAGGCGCTACGAGCCATGGCCATGTCGGGTTTTCGTTCGTAGAGCAAACCCAAATCGTAATGTGCAATAAACGCCTTTGGATGGGTCTTTGTCGTTTGTTGTAACGACGTAATGGCTGCGCTGAGTTGGTTGCTATCGGCGAGTTGTAGAGCGCTTTCAATATCTGCCGAGGCGGCTTCGATATCTTTGACGGTGTCGTTTGCAAACGTCGTCTTCGATGGTGTGACTTTCGGTTTCGTCGTCGATTTTTTCGACGTATGCGAGGCGGCAGTTTCGGTATTTTTTTGATCTTTAGAAGCACACGCCCACGACGTCGAGGCGATGGCGGCGATGAGCACTATCAGAAAGAAACGTTTCATTTGGAATCATCTCCTTTGAGAATCGCGTCGAGTTCGGCTTGTGCCTTGGCTTCGGCCTCAGATTTTTCGGCTTCTTGACGTTTGAATTCCGACGGCGTGAGCAATACATTGGCGTGATAATTGTTGACCATAGGCGCGAGCCTTTCTTGAGCACTTGCCGTGCGGTCGAGTTGCTTGAGACCGTCGAGGCTCTTTTCGGTCCATTCCATGCTGATGCCAGCGAGTTTCGATGCATCGATGGCATTTTGGTACATCTTAATCGCTTCGTCGCGCGTACCCGTTGCCATATCGCTCATGGCCGATAAGAATGCCAAATGGTTATCGCTACCCGAACGAATATCGCTTGGGCATGGCATATCGTCGAGGGAAAGCACGAGTTCGTGCATCATGCGAGCGATGGCATATCGCGATGCAATACCCCAAACGGGGCTATTATACGTCATGACTTGGGCAAATTCGTTATAGATGCGCTTCATCTCTTTCATGTGTTCTTGGAGCTGCGTCATCATCGATTTCATCTTGCCCTTGATCGGCGTATCTCTCCAAGTTTCATATTCCATTTCGGCGAGTGCAAAGGCGGCTTTTGCAGCATTATCGCGCCCGATAGCGCCAGCCGACGACGGCGCATTTTGATATAACGTTACAGCTGTTTGATAATATGATTTTGCCGTTTTAATATCATGCCGTCTATTATGCGATCGCAAATAATCGGCTTCGGAGACATACGAAGCAATGACATAGGCTCGCATGCTCGGATCGGAGGCATACTTTTTTCGGAAATCTTTGAAAATGCGTTGTGCCTCTGCGATTTGCCCGAGTTCGGCATAGGCTCGCCCGGCTTCGTAAAAATATTGCGGAGCATCCGATTGCCCAGGATAGTCGCGGTGGTAGCGTTCGAGGAGCTCAGCGGCGCCCTTTTTGTCTTCGATGAGCAATTTAATGCGCGCGGCGTTGCGCAGTGCATTGACTCGGTATTTGAATTCTCTATAGAGCGGTTTCTTGTTGTTGTAGAGCGACAAGAAACTGTCGATAGCCGTATCGAAATCGAAGAACATTTCGGCGTTGACGCCGATGCGATAGAGTGCACTGACGGCTTCTTCGCTTTCGCCATAATCCGAGATGACGCGGCGATACATTTGCATAGCGCTATCGTAGTGTTTCATCTGCTCGTATGCATAAGCGGCGTTGTATAGGGCTCGGTTATTGTGTTCGAACGTCGGGTTTTCTTCGATGATTCGAACAAATTCTGCCGCCGCTTCGAGATATTGTTTATTGTCGAACAATTTAAACGCCTTTTGGAACAAGGCGTTATATTTCTTATCTTTGAAGCGCGTATTGAGCACGGAATCGGAGTCGGCACTGCCGAGTTGCATGCTGCCAAATTGGTCAGACAATTGTGCAACTTTATCGAGATCGCCTCGCAATTCATATTCTGCAATGATGATTTCTGCAGCACTGACGGCGTGTTGCGATGCAGGCGACTTTTCGATGATTTCGAGGAAGCGTTGTTCGGCTTTCTCGAAGTTGCCATAGTTATAATAAGTAATGGCGTTGTCGTAGCGATATTGTGGCGCGAGTGCCGTCGGATCGGTTTCATTCTTGCCCGATGCAATTTCGATATCGCTGAATCTTTCGCGAGCATCGATGAGTTGTTGAACGTCGTCGGGGATGACGCTCAAAAGCGATCCGCCTTTGCGATTCTTGAGTTCTTCGTCGATTTCGTCTTTTGTATACGATGTAATGGCTCCCGAGAGCAAAATGCTCGTCGGCGCTTCGGTAAGTGTCATTTGATGTCGATTGACCCGTTCGATGAGCACTTGTAGCGGGAGAGCATTGACGTAATTCGGATCGGTTTGCGCCTTTTGGTTAATCGAAAACTCGTAGGCATCGGCAATATAACGTGCGGCATCGGCTTGAAAGCGAGAGTTTTCAATATCGCGAATGGCCATAAATGCAGAAATCGATTTCTCGTATTGCTCGGAATAGTAATAAGCCTGCCCGAGGAGGTAACGATAATTGTATATTTCTTCGTCGTTCGGATACGTTTTAACAAACGATGCCGTAATCTCTGCCAATTCGGCATTTGTCGTTCTGACTTCGCGTTGTGCGTTTTCGAGTTTTATGCTGGCGGCTTGTCGTTCGATATCGTTTTGAGCGGCGTCGAGGGCTTCTTCGGCGATGCGGACGTTATCTTCGGCTTTCAACACGTTATCGTGATAGGCGATAATCGAATTTTTGAGTGCTTGTTGCGTCGCTTGATTGGCGTTGGCAATCGCTTCGAGATTGCCGTTTCGCTCTTGGCAAGCATACCATTCCGAATCGACGCCAATGCGTTTGTCGATAGAACCTTGAACTTGAGCGGCTTTGTCGAGTTTGCCCGAATAATTGAGTGCTGCGACATAGACGCGTATGACATCGGGCATATCTTCGGCGCAATCTTCGCGCTCGATATACGCTTCGTATGCTTGTGCTGCATATTCATAGCGGGTTTGTTCCATGAGCGTATCGGCGAATTTGCGCAATACTTCAGTTTCAAACGCGGCCCCCGTGTGGAGGTATTTGTCGAATCGTTCCATCCCGAAATCGGGGTCGATGGCGACGTCGTCCGACAAGTCCCAGTCTTCTTCGGCGAGGGCCGCCGCCATGAAGTCGATGGCCTCGGCTCGGAGTGCACTGCCGGTTTCGACTTTATCGGCATAGCCGACGAGGGCAATGAAGTCGTGGATCATGCCGTCGTAATCTTCGGTATAATATTCGGTCCATGCTTTGCGGTAGAGTGCTCGGTCGTATATCGCTGAGTCTTTGCCCACTTCGACGGCCTCGGTATAGTATTTGAGCGCTTCGCTCCACATGATTTCGCCTTCGAGCCCCAAGATGGCATCTTGCGATTTTGAAAAGTAGTATTCGCCGATGCGCGTGAGTACTTCGGCCTTGCGGGGATTGTTGGGATAGGCGGCAATGAGCTGTAGGAATGTGTCGCGCGACGCCTCGTTTTCGCCCATTTGCCCCTGGCAATAGCCCTTGAGATAGAGCGCACCATCCATCTGATCATAGTTTGGGAAATTCTTTTGCAACTTGTCGATCGTGGCGAGCGCTTGTGTAAAGTCGGGGTGTTCGGCCGATCCATCCGACGATAAATATTCATCGTCGCTTCGTTCGTAATACAATCGAGCTAAGCGATATAATATATCGGCAGATTTTTCATGCGTTTCGCCATATCGTTTCAAAAACGATTCCATGCGTTCGATGACGTTTTCGCGCATCGCCTTTTCGTCGTTGCGAAGTGCCGTAATCTTCTTTTGATAAGCGGCATCGACGCTCGAAATTCGGTCTTGATAATCCGACATGAGATTGCGGCGCAAATCGAGTTTATACGTCTGAATCTCGTGTTTATAACGCGCAGCGGCGTCTTTATATGCTTGATATGCCGTGACCGTCTTCTCGTCGGCAGTTATCAATTTGTCGTTGACATTGCCGTCGTCGCTTGCCTCGGGGGCGTCTTGAGCAACGGCATCGAAATGCGGCCATAGACCGACCAGGCAGGTGAAGATGATTTGGGCAAAACGCCGTTTTCGATTGGTCAGCCGTTCATTCACTGTTCGTTCCCTTTGTCGTCGTCTGGCAATTTGCCTTATCTATCGTCGTGTGTTGTACCATTTACATACCATGTCGCGATTGCATTCAATGTCGTAACATCGATTGGCAAATCACAAAATGAGACACGCAAATCGAGTGCTCGCCATTTTAACATCGCGCTATGGAGACTGTGTATCGCCAGATTCTTTGAGAAACTGCTTAAAATCTTGTTCGAGAACTTCGCGCTCTTTTTTTCGCTCATCGAGTGTCGCCGCGAGTGCTTTAGAACGCGCATCTTTGAGTAGCCATGCGATATCGACCATGCCCAAATCGGCATTGAGTACGATTTCTCGCACTTGCGCATAGACGTCTTCCCAATACCTCACCGATATATCGCCAGCCGTTTCGCCGACTTCGGCTTTCATACTAACAAATCGCGACTTTTCTGCTTCGACAAAAGTGATTTCGCGTTGCAACTTTTCTCGCAACTCCGTAGCTCGCTTTTGCAGTGCCGCCTCGAACGTTCGATCGAATGCATCGAGTTGCGTCAATATGCGGCGCGATGTTTCGATGAGATTGGAATACGTATTGTTGACGCCTTTTTGCATATCGCTTGCCCATCGCGCTTGCAGTGCCTCTTCAAGGGCTTGAGCCGAAGTGAGATAGGTGCTGTGCTGTTCGCGACTTATCGATGAATTGCCGCGAATCTGGGCTATTTCGCCGTTGAGCTTCGCCAAATCGTCGTTCATAGTTTTGAGTTTCGCCTCGAGTGCTTCGATGCGAGATGTAATCTCGGATTTCTCGGATTCAGTCATATTGGCGACTTTTCCAGAGCTAATCCACGAACGAAGAACTTGGATTTTATGCGTGATGTTGTCGATCTTGAGGCGAATGTGATGTTGATTGCTTTGTCGCGACTCGCGAGCTGCATTCTGGAGCGATGCAATGATTTCGCGTTCATCGACCGACGCCGACAACGAAGGATCTTCGCCATTGTGGTTTTCGTATTCAAATAGCACGTTCCAATTGACGAATGTCACCGATTCAGAATCATAAGCGACACACGTATTGGCAACGATTTCACACGATTCATTACAAGCAGGTTTGCCACCGGGTCTCCAATAGATGCTGTCGTTCCAGTCTTTGCACGTCAGGGGCAGGCCGTCTTCGCCATCGCATTCATCGGTGCCATTTTTCATACCATCGCCGCAACGCGGTGCTTCGACACAAGTTCCGATTTCGAGCGACTTGCAATCGCGACTACACGTCGCCTGCCCTCCGGCATTCCACGTCTTCGTTGGGTCGTATTTTTCGCACGACAAATCGCCCAATGCGCCATCGCACAATTCTTCATCGTCGAGCCGTCCATTGCCGCAATGGCGCATTTCCGTGCATGTTCCGCGCGATATCGACATGCAATCTACGCTACACTCGGGTTTGCCGCCTGGCTTCCAAACTTTCGTCGAGTCGAGAATCGAGCAATCGCCGGCGCCGGCATCGCCGTCGCACAATTCATCGCCATCGAGTTCGTTATTGCCACATTGCAATTCGGGGTCGGGTGTGGGGTCGGGCTTCGCCACACTTTCGACACACGTTCCGCGAGCATAGCCCAAACAATCTGTGGCACAAATGGCGTGCCCACCGGGCACCCATGCCTTCGTATTGTCGAAGAGCGAACACGAATATAAGACGTCCAATCCCGTATCGCATACTTCTTGCCCCGAAACGCGTCGATCGCCACAAACGTCGACAACTTCGTCGAAAGACGGCTTTTCTTCGCTCTCTTCGCGACAACCAAACGAAACAAACGCCGCCACTGCGCAAAACAACGCCAGATGCTTCTTCATCAGCTACCTTTCCATTGAGATTATTAGATTTTAATCTTCAGATTGTAATATTCGGTTGGCCATTGGCAAAGGCGACGACGGCATACACATCACCTATCGACATCGTCGTCGGCGTTTGCCAAGGCAGGGCAATACGACGCTATTGTTGACCGTTGACGAATTCCGACAACGTCGGCGAAGAATAGAGTTTTTCGCAATTGGCGAGTTTTTCGCGGCTATCCGAGAACGTGACCGACGAATAGAGGCTGTAGAAGTTCTCGGGATCGCACAAATTGAGGCAAGCATCGTTGACGAGTTTGACTTTGTATTCGTCGAACGTCAGATAACTCATCAAGAGGCGAATCTGCTGCGACGTCATGGCATTGGTGCGCACTGCCGACGAGGCGATTTGATAGGCATCGTCGCCCGATTTGGCATCGACGGCTTGTGCAAGCACGTCGAATTGTCCAACCGACATGCCGCAATATTTCGGGCCAAATGGCGTTGCCACCATCACGGGGCCGGCATTTTGCCGCTCTTCGGCTTTGCGAGCCTGTTCCATTTCGTAGTTGGCTTGCAGTGCCGCACACGACGTTGCCAACATTCCCACGGCGACCAACGCCACCATCATCAACTTCTTAACCATTGTTTTCTCCTAAACTCGGGCGTAAAAAACGCCGTTGCCAACGATCGATCGACCAGCGACATCGAACATTTGCGCTCGTCGCAACGTATCACGACGGCTACGCCGTGACAAGAACCGATGGCTATGAGAATTCTAAGCCATTTCTTATGGAAAAATTTGTCTCATTTTGGTAGAATAAACTGCGTACTTTGAGGCGTTATTTTTGTCCTTTTCTAAACGTTCAAAGAAGCACTCAACCATCATCGCGATAGGAGAAAGGTATGAAGCGACAATCCTTTTGGGTAATACTGACGTGTTGCATGGCGGCAAGCGCTCTTTGGGCATGCTCGAACGATTCGACAGGCTCAAGCGACCCGCAACCCAACGCTCAGTGCACCTACGGCGCACAAAAGTGTGACGACGACGTCATCGTCGTGTGCAACGAATTCGGCGAGTACACAAAACTCACCGACTGCACAAAGACGAATCAAAAGTGTAAGGCTGATGGCGACTATGCCAAATGCTATAGCCAGTCCAATCCCTCGCCCGACAAGTGCACGCAGGGCGATAAAAAATGCATCGACGACGCCGTCAACGTCTGCAACAGCTCGGGCGAATACGAAATCTCGACGAAATGCGAAGGCGAAACGCCCAAATGCCAAGTCGTCAATGGCACGGCACAGTGCACAGCTGCCGGCACCGACCCGGCGCCCGAATGCGAACCCAACAAAACCGAATGTAGCGGCGACGTTCTCAAAACTTGCTCCGATGCGGGCACCTGGGTCGAAGAAAACTGCGCGACGCTCTACAATACGACGTGCGAATCGACCGAAACAGGCGCCAAATGCGCCGACCCCGTCGTGCGCGAATGCCAAGAAAACGAAACGAAGTGCGATGGCGCGGTGCTCAAAAAGTGTAGCGACGATTTCGAATGGGTCGTCGACGTCGATTGTAGCCAAAACGACGACGCCATCATGTGCATTAAAGGCGAAGACGGCGTCAGTGCATGTTCGGCCACGTGCCCACAAGGCTACAGCTATTGTGCCGGTGGCAAAATCTACACGTGCAACGATTCGGGTCTCTTTGACGAAACGCAAACGTGCGAAGGCGATACGCCCGTTTGCGACGACGACAAAGCCGGCACCGCCGAGTGCAAACCCGAACCCGTCGTTCCCGAAGCGTGCGAAGCCCAAGGCACCACTTGCCTCGACGACAATACGCTCAAGATCTGCACGAATTTACACATCGTCGAAACGCATCCTTGCGCCGAACTCGGCGAAGGCTTCGTTTGCAAAATCGTCGACGGTCAAGGCACTTGCCAAGCCCCCGGTTGCCAAGAAGGCGCTTCGCGTTGCCAAGGGATTCGCTACCAAGTCGTCTGCCAAAACGGCGTCGAAGTGCCGACGTCTTGCGATGCCAAGAACAACTTCTATTGCGAAACGGTAGACGGCGTCGGCGCTTGCCGCAAACACGAACCCAAGCCCGGCGAAAACGACTTCGATGGCGATACTATCCCCGACGACGTCGAAGGACGTATACTCGATATCGATACCGATGGCGACACCGTTCCCGACTGGAAAGATTGGGACAGCGATGGCGACACCATCCCCGATGCCGTCGAAGGCTATGTCGACGACGATGGCGATACTATCCCCAACTTCCGCGACTCCGACTCCGACAACAACGGCATCCCCGACTCTTTTGAAGGCTGCCGAAACCCACAACTCGCCTATCAAAACGGCCAATGGCCCAAACCAATCGACGTCGATCCCAACTACAAGACAGACGACAATAGCCCGCTGCGTTGCAATACCCCCATCGACACCGACAAAGACACCATTGCCGACTACATCGACTACGACAACGATGGCGATGGCGCCGTCGACACTGCCGAAATCGAGGGCATGTCGCTCGGTTCGCACAAAGATCCCAAAACATTCTCGGGGCAATGCCCCAACCGCAAAGTCAAAGACGGCGAACCCAAAAACATCAAAGGATCGCCCGAAAGCCCCGTCGATTGCGACGGCGACAACAAGCCCGACTACATGAGCACAGACTCCGACGGCGACACGCTCCCCGATAAAATCGAAGCGATGCTCTTCTATGGCGACCACTATGCTCGCTATTCGCTCGACACCGATGGCGACACCATCCCCGATTCCGTCGAAGGGAAACCCATCGTCGATGGCAAACTCCCCGATTCGACCTATAACATCGAATCCAAAACTTATGGCAACGGCATCCCCGACATTCTCGAACTCGACTCCGATGGCGACGGGCTAGCCGACAAATGGGAAGAAGCACACAAAGCAGAAGGCTACGACCGCACGAAATACGACTCCGATGGCGACGGCTCTTCCGATCTCATCGAATACGGCGCGGGCACAAGCCCCAAAGATCCAAAAGATAACCCCGAAACGCGCGGCAACTTCGTCTTCGTCACGCCATACCTAGCCAAATCAACCCCCGAAAAGCAAACTTTGAGCTTCGAAACGGGAATTCAAACCGTAGACTTGTTTTTTAATATAGATAGTTCGACCACGATGAATGAAGAAATTGCATCCCTTCGTTCAAGTCTTAAATCATTATTAACAGGTCTCCAATGCAAAGATTACGGGAAAAAGTGTACTCAAAATAAAGACTGTACAAATATCGCCAATGCGCCTAAAGATCTCATTTGTTCAGCAAAAAATACATGCATTCAAAACCCTGCCTCGGGGAACGGATGCCTTAACGATATGCAAACAGGTCTTGGATGGTACAGCAGTTCTAGCTGTTTTCGAGTTGCCGTTCCTCTTGGAACTGACGTGAATGCTACTGTTACCGAACTTGGAAAGTCGCCAGCAGACACATGGGGATATCGAGAACCTCCATACCAAATGCCAATATGCGCCATCTTGGGTAGCAATCCCTATAATGGCAAAAAGTATTGTGATATTACAGAATGCAATTGCAATCCTAGGTCACTTAATGCTTGTACACCGAGAAATAGCGGAATGAATTGTGTTACAGCAAGTCCTAACAAAGTTGGATGTGTAGGATATAGAAGCGATGCTATTAAAATCTATTTGCAGGCGTTTGATGAAGAAGAATGTCGTAATAACGAAGGAAGCCGATTATGCCTGCAGTCAACTAATGATAAAGGTGTTATAACTGGCAAAATCATGTCTGAGCATAAGGTGCGTTGGATTGGATTATACAGTTCTGGCAATTCTACTACAGGCAACATCAACGACATGAAGGCTGTTTCCGATAACATCGGTAAACACTCTGGTTCATTGAGTTCGTCGGGAAAACCGTTCTCTTATAATACAATTGGCAAAAACTTTGCGGAAGAAGTGAGGGGCGGTATAATGGATTTGGTGAAAAACATGCCCATCCAAATCACGACTACCAAAGAAGACATCGATAAAAATGCTAGCAAACTCATTGAGAAACTCGTGCTCAATAAATCTGGCATCAATGTTCAAGGTCGGCTTTGTACGAAAATCACCAATACAGTATCGCCTTCGGGCAATCTCCCTGGCATCAAAGATTTGCTCCCTGGCACGAGCGTTTGCTACGACGTCGTTCCCGTCCAAAACCAAAGCATTTTCCCAGCCACGAACGAGCCGCAAGTCGTACAAGCTCGCATCAAAGTTTTGGGCGACGGTTCTGTCCTCAACTCGGGCATTGCCTACTTCCTCATTCCGCCCAAGATCGAAGGCCCGAATACGTAATCGTGTTTTTTGGGGTTTTCTGGTAACTGGACCTCACCCCCGGCCTATCGGCCCCCCCCTCTCCATAAATGGCGTGGGGGAATAGACATCTGCCTACGGCAGATGTGAGATAATTGGCGTGGGGGAATAGACATCTGCCTACGGCAGATGTGATTGATTTGGCGTGGGGGAATGGCCGTTGGCAACACGGCTATGCGCTAATCGTTGTTATAGAGCGATTGAATTAAATCGGCGTAACGCTTCTCGACTTCGCGTCGTTTTATTTTGAGGGCGGGGGTGAGAATGCCGTTGGCAATCGACCAATCGTCGAGGATGACGGCGAATTTTTGCGGGTTTTCGTACCCGCGCAAACCTTGTGTTGCCGATTCGAGCACTTTGGCGACAGCCGCTCGCATTGCTGGGTGTTCGGCTCGGGCATCGGTGGCAATATCGCCCAAGCGATTTGCGGCGACGACTTTTGCAATAAAATCGCTCGAAGGGCGCAATAAGACGACGTTATAGGGCATGCCTGCACCATATAATATGGCAAAATCGATATCGGGCGATGCGCAAATGCGCGTTTCAATCGCCGATGGGACGACGAATTTGCCATTTGCGAGTTTATATTGTTCTTTAATACGCCCCATAATGTATATATATCCATCGTCGTCGATATACCCAGTATCGCCCGTATGCAAACGGCCTTGTTCGTCGAT
>OQVR01000895.1_pt1 | contig 13386 bp, 8 predicted proteins | sample 1691521 | NCBI WGS metagenome assembly OQVR01 (sample SAMN03418256, study PRJEB22391) | human gut metagenome | biome: human-gut; feature: organic feature; material: feces | host: Homo sapiens | place: Tanzania | collected 2013-01
TATTCATACTTTCTCACTCCCTTATAGTAGATGTCAAGATAGATGCTCTTGTTGCCATCTGCGAGCGACTTCAACCGAATTTTAATCGGCTCTTTCAGCTTTACTTGTTTCTTTGGTCTTGCCATGATGTATGAAGTGTTATTTTGTTTTTGTATTCTGCTACATTGGAGGGTCTTTCTCCCTCTTGTTGAAAGTTCATGTCAGATATGGTTTCCTATGCTGACATTTGCTTTTCTTTCTCTTCCCTTACTTCGGAAAACTGATGTAAAGATAAGAAAACAAACCGAGAAACGAGAAACAAAACGGAAACAAGAAACAGTCTTTTATGTCTTTTTAAGAGTGAGTTTGGCAAACATCGGAAAATTCAAATTATCGCTTAAAGCATTGATACTTAGCGCATTTACTTTCATTTGCTTTCTTGTCTTTTCAAACGCATTTTGTAGGACTAAGATATTCTTGACATCCAAGTACGAGATGCTCGGCGCAGGTTGTTACTGGCTGTCTGAAGAACCTCTCATCGGAGGTACTGTCTCATGGGGAACAACTCGTGCAAGGCATTGTAACTACCTAAGACTCCGTGACAAGAAAACCGGTGAGGAGTTCCGTATAATCGACACCCATCTTGACCACAAGTCAGACAATGCAAGACGGGAACAGGCCAGGATGCTTGCCGAGGAAGCCGGGCAATATGCTGATGATTTTCCGCAGATCATCTGTGGAGATTTCAATTCAAGCATCTCTGACGGCGCGGCCCAGACGCTGCACGTGGCAGGATGGAAAGACGCCTACGAATGGATGGGATTCCCTGACCGTTTCTCCTTTCACGGGTTCAAAGGCGAGAAGTACACCAAGAAGAACACCCGCATCGATTTCATCTACCTGCACGGCAAGGTCAAGCCGGTTCACTGCCGCATGATCACAGAAGGGGTCAATGGCATTCTGCCGAGCGACCACTACTTTGTTATGGCTGACGTCAAGGTTGGAGACTGAAGTTACATTGACAACTAACTTCGCATTAGGCCACCAGGCGGACTATGCAAATCTAAATAGTTCGGTTGCGTGAAGCAACATTTTCCGCTCAGAGCGGTATGAAAAAAAACGAAAATCCCGATTTTTGCACGTTACCAAAAATCGGGATTTTATTTTTTCATACCGGTTGTCAATCAAAACTGAGCAGGGTGTTGTCCAGCCACTTGGTTTCTACAAGAGATTGATAGTTGCCGGTGTCTTTGCCTGAGCGGAAATTACGGAAATATTGGTTCTGCGAAAGGACTTTCCCGTCAGCGGAGGTCAGTTTGAGGGTCACGATGCAGAGGCCGTCCGGTACGTCAGCGATATCAATAACCTGAGTCGTCGTGTCTTCCGCGGGACTTACTTGAGCTGTTTTTGAATATACTTCCTCACCATTCGGATTGACTACGGAAACGCTGGCGGTAAGGTTTTTCTGATCACCACAGCTGGCGTTAACCACCTCAATCTGACATGTGGCCGGATTCATCTGAATGTGCAGAGGCTCACAGGCTTTCTTCACGGCGGCACAGGCGGCTGTAGGACGGAACCAATAGTCGTAGGTCTGCCAGGCAAGGCTTGGCCAGGCGCTGTGAGACATCCAGATCAGAAGTCCCTTGCGTCCAACATTGTTGGCCTCGTACATCGCACGATAGCCGTCATAGTTGACCCACTGGGCATATTTCGCGAAAGTCTCGACGGATTCCATAGCCTGCTCACCGAAACGCCTTCTGACCATTCCGACAAATGCGGTGTCACCCTGAGCGCCGGTGCGGGTGAAATCGTGCTGTCCCCAGACATCATCCGTAGGCCAAAGATGGTCGGAAGTCAGCATCCGGGACAGACTCTCATATTCCATAATCGCCGGCATTCCTCTCTCGCTGTGAAACTTGGAGGTCGGGTTCTCGAAGTAGAACGAAGGCTCGACCGCACGGTACGGGCCGTGGCCGCTTACTCCATCATCAGCCGAACTTGGAATATAGACGATGTCGGAATGCAGGGTGTTGACGGTCTCAATCAGGCCAGCGTTCAAAACAGCCGGAGGATAGCCCTCGTTACGTCCGCAGTATAGCCCGATGCTTGGATGCTTGCGGATAAGGCTGACATAATCCCTGGCATTGTCAAGGAACATCTCATTGTCATCCGGATCAGGACCGTCGGCCGGATTCGCAAGCCAGAAGTCCTGCCAAACCACGATTCCGTACTTGTCGCAGGCATCGTAGAACTCCTCGTCACCTGTCTGGCCGACCCAATTACGGATCATATTCAGGTTCATATCCCTGTGCATACGCGCCGCGGTGTCATATTCCTCAGCTCGGTAGCGGAGATTATATTCACTGAAACCCCAGTTGCCGCCTTTCGGGAAGAAGCGGCGGCCGTTGATGAACATTTTCAGGTCGCTCATCACATCGCTGTATGTGAATTCCCTGATGCCCGCCTGCCATTTGATTGAGGTCATCGCCTCGGCCGCACCGTCAGGTATGAAGGAGAACGAGGCTTCGTGAAGCGTCGGCTCACCATAGCCATTCGGCCACCAAAGGTCGATCTTCTGATCTTTCAGTTGTGAATAATCCTCCGGTGTGAATATGACCGCGCCGCTCTCCCCTGCCTTCAATGAGACAGGCTTCGCGAATTCAATATTTCCGACAGAACCGCGCAAGATTCCGCTGATGTCCTTGGAAGAGATGTCCTCGACTTTCACAGAGAATGTCATCGAGGCAAGGCCGTCTGTCACTTTGCTTTGGACAAGCGGATCGCTTAATCTTACAGCCTCAACTTTTTCTATCCGGACATCGTTCCAGATTCCCATATCACGGCCTCTGACTGTCGGCATCCAATCCCAGCCTACCGTGGCGTGGAACGTCGGGTTATCAGCACCAAGCTGACCTCCATTGAAGTCAGGACTCTCTGCGTTCTTTTCCTTGACAGCGGCAAAGTGGGCTGGCTTTATGATGTGCACGGCTATGACATTGTTCTCGTTTTGAATCAGATCCGTGATGTCGAAACTTGCGCGCTTGAACGCTCCCGCTATGTTTCCGACATAACTCCCGTTTAGATAAACTTCGGCTTTCCAATTGATTCCGTCAAAGGATAGGAAAAGCCGCTCGCCTTCCTGACGCGTTGTCGCTTCGACAAGCCCAGCGACAGAACTTGGTGTCCATCTGTACCAGAAATCAGAATTGAAGAACGACTCCGAAATCTGAAGGTTATTGTCAGCGATTCCCGGATCCGGAACTGCCCCGGCGGCTATATAGCTGTAAAGAACTGTTCCCGGCACGACAGCAGGCAGCCAGGACGAATCGTCATATTCATTAGTGGAGATGGCCTCACCGCTCACGGCGACAGCGGAAGCACGCTGAAGTCTCCATTCAGGTTTGGTATCTTCTTTCGCCTGAGATCCAAAGACTTCCATCTCGCCCAATGCGAAATGGCCGCTCTCATCAGCACCTTCCATCGAAAGACGGACATAACGGGCGTTACCTACCGCTTTGAATGAATATGTCAGCGAATCTGTCTGTGGAAGTTCAGCGATCTTTTTCCAGTTCTCCGCGTCGTCCGAGATCTCAACACTACCATTTTTAGCCTTATGGATCCAATGAAGGCGTAATTCATTGAATCTCTTTTTAGAACCAAGATCAACATAGACCCACTGCGGTTTGTCGTCAGCACTCATCCACGCGCTTGAGTAGACTTCGGATGGCAGAACATTGAAGCCACGGGACTCTTTTGAATCATAAGGCCCGGTGTCAGAACTCTTCCCGAATGATGGTTCCGTTGAGAAATCCACAGCATAGACCACCCAGAAAAGAGCCCCTTCCATATTGAACTCAATCTTGAAATGATTGAAATCAACAGCGTCATTCAAAGGTATTTCCAAATCCAACTCACGGACAGGGCATGTGATCGTCTCAGTCTGCTTGTTCGGGTCTGTGATGACCTCCGGATAGCGCTTGTTTCCCGGCAGTCCGGAATTCCCGATGAATCCGACCTGTCTCATTCCGACCTTCGAGTCCCCAGCAAGACAAGAAATCGACCATCCTTTCGCAGGCTCCTCATAAACCACATATCCCCGGACACGCACGCAGGCAGTTGAAAACTTCTGGGCACTCCATTCATATTCAATGAAATCAGACGCTCCTTCCAACCTGTTGCTTGAATATGGTCCCGCGTCCAGCGTCCATTCCTTCTCGCGCCGTGGCAGTTCCCCCTCAGCCGTGCAGACTTTCAGCCAAGCCGGCTCTGAAGCCGCCACACCCCCATCCGTGACCAGCTGTGCCGTAAGGTTATAATCATAAGAAGACGAAGCGTATGCAGCCTTGTTCAGGGCGATATTAACAGTCGTGTCGTTCGGTGAGCAACCAACCATAGCCGCGACAACCATCATCGCGGCGGCATCGGACAATTTCTTGATAGACATAACTTATTATTAATCAGTGAAAGCGGAGGATACAGGATTCGAACCTGTGGGGCCTTTCAGCCGACTTGTTTTCGAGACAAGCACCATAAACCACTCGGACAATCCTCCGTGTTTTGCGATGCAAAATTAATAAATTTCGGAATAATTATCAATTTGTGGACGGATTTATCATAAGATGTTTCCGGATTTCCTCCTTGGTCAGCGAAACGGCGATGAGGAACTGGGCGAGAATATACGTCAGCATCACCCAGAAACCACGCATCGGAACTTTTAGATCAGTAAAGACACCTGTCGCCAGAATCGTGTCAGATATGACAAAAAGGACATAACCGATGACGGTCACAACGTAAAGACGGCTTTTAGTTTCAATCGCGGCCATTATTCCGGCGTGGATGACAAAAGCGAAAACGCAGGCATAAGCCGTGACGCACATTCCCATAAAGCCTTTCACATCAAATAATTGAGAGGCTATGCTCATAATGGTGATCAACAGCGCAAGAATGACAAAGCTGAATATTCTTTTATGTCCATTCTTGTCAGGATATGGAATTGTGCATAAATAGAACAGGTGTCCTATGAGAAACGCGAACAGCCCCGCAAGAAAAAAGCCCTGATCGTTGAACATAAGCAAGACATCCCCCAACGCCCCGAACGCCATAGCCAGCATTAAAGTGGCGACCTTGCACCCACGGACATCATTCTCCTTCAAAAGCAGCCAACAAAACAACGCCAGCGACGGCACGATCAAAGGCTTGGTGCACATCGCAAGAATATGTCCGCCAACGAATTTGCCGGCGAGATTCCCGACCGACGAAAAGATGAAAATACAGAGCGTCAACTGACGCGGCATCTTTAAAGACTTCATATTCATTGAATATTTCCGTGAATATACGCAATAATATTCCCGTTTGCAACCTATTCCTTCAAGGATAGTTTCCGCACAGACAATGGAATAGGATGAATTGACTCCGGCTCGATATTCCGTCTCACCGCATCCACCAAATTTCGCAGTGTCAAATCTCTGGCCCGCCTGGACAGCTCACACTCCCAAATCACAATCACATTCCATCCCAACGCCTCAAGAGCCGCCACTTCCTGCGCATCCCTCTCCTTGTTCCGCCGGATCTTCTCCTGCCAGAACTCCACATTCGACCGAGGCATCCTGAACTTGTCGCATCCTGGATGCCCGTGCCAGAAACACCCGTTTATGAATATCACAGTATGGTACCTCCTCAGCACGATGTCCGGACATCCCGGCAGCCTTCTGGAATGCAACGAATATCTGAACCCTTCCGAGTGCAGCCACCTCCGCACGACCATCTCCGGCCGTGTGTCCTTTCCCCTGATCCGCGACATGCAGTAATGCCGCTGCTCACGTGTCATCGTGTCAGACATTTCTCTAAGACGCTCTTACCTAAGAAAACACGAAGATAACAATATTAACGATTCCGAAGAGCGTAATTCATGGACTATTACGCTTTGGGAAAGTAAAAAAGATCTTCAGAAGCGTGAATATGTAAAAATAACGCCCGCCCTGTAACCAGAGCGGACGCCTGAAGTTTTATACAAAATAAGGATTGCGAATATCTCTACTTCTTTGTTATACGGGCTGTCCAGCCGCCGCCGGGGGCCATGTGGATCTTGACTTTGCGGTCAGCGGGAACCGAAACGAGTTCACGCTTGTAGTCACGGGCGGCGCGGTCGGCGTTGATGCCGTCACGGAATATCTCCATTGTCCAGTCGCCTTCTCCGAGGAAACCGAGATCCAAGGTGAGGTCACGGGCTTTCCAATCGTTGAGAGAACCGACGTACCAGACATCGCCGCTGCGGCGGGCAAGGGTGATGAAACGTCCGAGGACTCCGTTCACGGCCACGCTCTCATCCCAGACTGTCGGGCAGTCCGCGATGTACTTCGTGCACTCCGGCTCGGCCATATAGTTGGACGGAGAGTCACACAGCATATTCAAAGGAGAGTCGAAGACGACATATTCAGCGAGCTGGTGACAGCGGGTACCCTGGCTCATCGCCTCGGAATTCACAGGATGATAGTTCTTCTGAATGGCGTTGCGCATCGCACCCTGAGTGTAGTCCATCGGGCCGGCGGCCATTCTGATGAAAGGAACCGTGACATCGTAGGTCACCTGATCGACCGTAGGCTTGCTCCACTTCATCTGTTCCAGACCGAAAACTCCTTCATAATTGATGACGTTAGGGTACGTACGGTTGAGTCCGACAGGCTTGAACGCACCGTGGAAATCTATCAGAAGTCCGTATTTAGCCGCGGTCTCGGCGGTACGCCTGAAGAAATCAACCATATATTGGTCGTCACGATCCATAAAATCTACCTTGAAGCCCTTGATTCCCATCTCGGAGTAATGCTTGCAGACGTTCTCCATATCCCTGTCGAAAGCATAGTAGCCGGCCCAAAGGATGAGGCCTACGTTGTGCGCTTTGGCATATTCACAAAGCATCGGGAGATCGATCTCAGGGATGATCTGCATCAGATCGGCTTTCTTGTTGACTGCCCAGCCTTCATCGAGGATGACATATTCAATGCCATGCTTCTGAGCAAAGTCGATGTAGTACTTGTAGGTGTCGTTGTTGATGCCGGCGCGGAAGTCCACCCCGTAGATGTTCCATGCGTTCCACCAGTCCCAAGCGACTTTTCCTGGCTTCACCCAGCTGAAATCCTGCGATGGATCGGCCGGCTTGCCAAGCTTCCAGACCATATCATTAACAGCCAGATCGGCATCATTCGTTGACACCATTATAATCCTCCAAGGGAAGGATTCAGCAGCTGTGCAGGCGGCAAGATATTCCTCACGCTCCTTGACAATGCCCTGAAGCATATTATGTCCGCCCTGCTCGACAGTCTTTGGGTACGGAGCGAAACGTCCTGAAAGAGTTGTCGCGTCACCTTCGTTGTAAAGGTACATTCCAGGATAGTCAACCAGATCGGACTCAGTGATCAGCACTTTCATCCCGCCTTCAGCGGAAACCGCTATCGGAAGGAAAGCAAGGCGTTCCTTGTTCCACTGCGACAGCGCATGAATCGAATATGTGTTCTCAAAAGAGTTCCAGTATTGACTCTCAAGGGTTTCGGTGTGCTGTTTCACATAAGGGACGTACGCATCCCAATCCTTGGCGAAATTGAACTGCGCCTTCTCCGCCAAAACCTTTGAATCATTCTTCAAAGAGTTGGTGAAACGATAGGCCACACCTTCGTCATAGGCGCGGAACGTCAGCGTGAACTCTTTGAATATGATGGAGATCTCATTGTAATTGTCGCGGACCACAGCCTTCTTGTAGGCAATGGCAGGAAGAGTCTGGTCCACACTTGCCTTCCTCACTTTGCGGACCTTGTCATTCTCTCCGAACACGATGCCGCCGGACAGGGTCATGGAAATCTCTGACGGTTCGATGAGGCTGACGGCGTCCCTCGCCACCGAGTAAGAAACTGTCTTTCCGATGGAGACCGTGGCTGAGAGGTGTCCGTCCGGGGATGTGACTTTATAGGTCGCATCCTTGGCCGCGGATGGAAGAAGAGTTGCGGTAATAACCACAAATGATACCAAAATAGCTTTGAAATTCATATTCAATATAAATAATGTGTTGTTTTTTTCGGTGATAAAGATACAAACTATCTTTGAATATTCACGCGATGATTCAAAATCAGTTGAAAAATTGGAAAATTGAAAAATATAACTATTTTTGCAAAAATGCGTGTTATGAGCAATCCACCAATGAACTCGAAATAATCACGGTCATTCCGTTTAACCTGATGATCAATAGCAATCAATAAATTAGCATTCAAGACCATGATGAGAAAATTACTCACTTTCCTCCAGGCTGTCGCCATCGCCACACTTATAGCTGGCTGTGACGGGACCGGAACAGAAACCGAACCGGAGATCACATTTGAGGACGCGAACTTCAAAGCCTACCTGGTCGCCAACTTCGACACAGACAGAGACGGTGAGATCAGTCAGATGGAGGCATTGGGGATCAAAGACATCAATGTCAGCACCGAGGAGATCGCATCCGTCTCTGGAATTGAATATATGACCAATCTTGAGACCCTCATATGCCGTGGCACATTCAACAATGGAGATGCCAGCGGGTTGCTCACGTCTATTGATGTCACTCACAATAAGAAATTAACGTCCTTGGATGTCGGGTGCAATGTCCTGACCAGAATTGACATCAGCAACAACACTGAACTCACGGAATTGTCTTTTGAGAATAACAATCTTACCACCATTGACGCGGGGAATAACGTCTCGCTGATCAGAATTAACGGTGACAGCAATAAACTGGAAACAATAATTCTGCCGCTAAGCAAATCACTGGCCGTTCTCAGTGTTAGATACAACAAACTTACATCTCTGGACGTGACACGGAACGAAGGGCTCGACTCCTTGGATTGCGAATGGAACACATTGTCAGAGCTCGATCTGTCCCGCAACACGTCTCTTGTTTATCTTAATTGTGGGGTAAACAAGCTGAACACATTGGATTTGTCCCACAACACTGAACTTGAGGAATTGGTTGCATATACCAACCAGATGACCATGCTGGATGTTTCCAAATGCAACAAGATTAAAGAATTGAATTGTGGATCAAACCACCTTGAAACGCTTGATATCGGACGATGCACAGAACTAAGGGTCCTCGATTGCGAATGGAACGGTCTTGATGAATTGACAATACCTCCGATCACCAGTTTGTACAAGTTATACTGTGGTGGCAACTATCTAAAGTCCTTAGACATCTCCGCAAACACTGGTTTAAGGACATTTGACTGCTCCGGCAATCAAATCAAATCATTGGATGTCTCCAATAACACTGCATTGAATGACCTGAATTGCTCTGATAATAAAATTGAGACTCTGGACATTTCCAAGCTGACGAATCTCAAGAACCTGTATTGCGATGATAACCCGCTGTCCACACTATACATATTCAAAGGCCAGCTGGATGGCCTGAGAAAAAAGGAGATTCCTGACGGAGTCAAGATAATAGACGGTTCCACCACAGGCGGCAACGGGCAGGACATCACGATGACCGGGACGGGTTCACACTCATTTATGACACGAACAGGAACCTATACAGGAGCCAGAATGTGGTCCATCTCCCGCAGTTGTTCGTCTATGACAGGAAAGGCAGACAGATCCACCCGAGCCCCGGATACTCGGCCAGAGATGAACTAGACTATCAAGATAATTAAATAATTAATATTCAAGACCATGATGAGAAAATTGCTCACTTTCCTCAAGGCTGTCGCCATCGCCACACTTATCGCTGGCTGTGGCGGGACCGGAACAGAGAACGAACCGGAGATCACGCCTGAAATCAAGTTTACCGAGGACATCGTCACCTCCGGCATTTCTGTCGAAAGCGCGGAGCAGTCAATCACACTGAGTTTCAGCACCAACGTGGCTTGGTCGGCGACAGTTTCGGCGGATTGGCTCACAATTTCCCCATCGTCTGGAGAGGCGGGAAAGAACTCGGTAAAAGTTGAAGTCGAGGAGAACAGGACCGGGCAGCCAAGAAGCGCGACCATTACAATCTCTGACAAGGAATCGACGCGGAAAGTGTCTGTCACTGTCCGTCAGGAGGCTCTTAAAGCATCGTTGACCGTCAGTCCAGAATCCTTGGAATTCTCCGCTAACAAAGGAGAGGAAATGCTTAGCATCACATCCAACACCGACTGGGTGATCACCAAGGACGCGGAGTGGATCACCCTGGATTCAGACAAAGGAAAAGGGCTGGCCACAATCGCAGCCGGCGTCACAGAGAACACCTCGTTGACGTCAAGAACAGGCACCATCACTGTCTCCACCTCGGACGGCAGCGTCAAGAAGACCGTCTCTGTGCGGCAATCCGGCGCCGATGTAATATTCACCATCGACAAGAATGAGTTCAATGTGGCCGCTGCGGGAGAGTCTTTCTCCGTCAAGGTCACGCGCAACATCGGCTACAAGATCAACTCGCAGCCGGAATGGGTGAAACAGACGGGCAAGGTGCCCAGCGGGAACACCGACACCTACACGTTCACTGCCGAGGCAAATACCTCCACCGAAGCCCGCGAGGGTGTCATCGTATTCTGCAACGACAACAACGAGTGCATCCAAGTCACCGTCAAGCAGGCTGGAGCAAAAGCTTCACTTTCCGTCTCCCCTGCCGAACTGACATTCACAGCCAAGCCGGAAAGCAAGTCTTTCTCCGTAAGTTCAAACACCGATTGGAGCGTAGCCTCAAGTGCGGACTGGGTGAAGATTGGCACGACAAGTGGCAGCGGGAACGCACATGTGACAGCCTCCGCAGAAGAAAACACAGCAACAACACAGCGCACCGCCACCATCACACTCAAGACAACCGACGGCAAAGCAACAGCCACGATCAAAGTTACACAGAACCCGGCCGATGTCGTTTTCAGCATAGACATCAAGGAATTCAGCATTGATGCGAAAGGAGAGGAGATTACGATCAAGATAAAACACAACTCAGCATATTCCGTCAAATCAATGCCTGATTGGGTCAATCAGACAAACAAGACTGTCAGCGGCGACACTGACAACATCTCTTTCGCTGTTCAGCACAACCCAGGCTACAAGCGTCAGGGAGAAATCATATTCAACGGTGATGGAATCTACGGAACAGTCACGATCAAACAATTCGGAAGCAAGGCCGACGGCGGCAACGACGACACGACCACCGGCGGAAAGATCACTTTGGAATAACCAATTAAACATAGCCGAAAAATGAAGTTATTGAATATATTCACGAATATCCTGGTTCTGTCATCGATGGCGGTTTCTGTAGCCTGCAATGAGACAGAAGAGCGCGGCTCCGAGGCACGCACCATCAACGCGGTGATAGTGCAGCCAGACACAAGGACATCATTGAACGGTCCGGATGCGAACGGAGTTTACAAGACGGTCTGGTCACCCGGAGATCAGATAATGGTCTTTTCCGGAGATTTAGCATGTCGCTACATCCTCAAATCCGGAGAGAACACCAACAAAGGCGTATTCGAGGGGTATGGAAACTCGGAAGATCTTGTGGCCGTCTATCCTTTGTCAATCGGGTTCAGCAGGACTGGGGCGACTATCGAAGTCGGACTGCCTGAAGTTCAGGAATATGTCAGCGGAAACATCCCGCTCGGCGCCTATCCTATGCTCGGAATCTACGGCGACGAGACATTTTCGTTCAGAAACCTGTGCTCGGTTCTGAAGGTCCCTATGTTTGGAGACGCGACAGTCAAGTCAATCACTTTCACCCCGAACAATGCCGGTGTCAAAGCCTCTGGCAAGGCTGTCATCAATGTCAATTCGACACAACTGGAGATGGACGACAACTCCAAGCCATCCGTAAAACTTGATTGTCCGGACGTGAAACTGTCCGCTCAGCCGACCGATTTCCATTTTGTGGTTCCGGCGCAGATATATCCCGGCGGCTTCACGCTCACAATCGCCACAGACAAAGGAGACGTTGTCAAGACTCTCAAATCTGACATAACCCTTGACCGTTCGGTACTCTACCCTATCGAGGCCTTCGAATGCAAGATTGACAGTAAGGAGAACATCATCTTCGAGGACGCTAACTTCAAGGCTTATCTGGTCGCCAACTTCGACACTGACGGTGACGGTGAAATCAGCAAGGAGGAAGCGCTTGCCATCACGGAAATAATAGTCGGCACCAAGGACATCGAATCACTGGCAGGTATCGAGCACATGGCCAATCTTACAGAACTAAGATGCGAAGGACCGTGGAGTTTTTTTGAACCAGAGAAAGACCCGGAGGGAAAACTGAAAACCATGGATGTGTCAAAAAACGTGAACTTGACAATACTTTACTGCGGTTTCAACCAGCTTACATCCCTGGATGTGACAAACAACCCTAAAATCGAGCAATTACGCTGTGCAGGCAATAACCTGAACAGCCTTGATGTCAGCAAGAACACAGAATTAATAGAGTTCGAGGCCTATAACAACAGACTCTCCTCCATTGATGTCAGCAACAACCCAGAACTTTATCATATCGATCTGACCAATAACCAGATCAAATCAATTGATGTAAGCAACAACCCAGAACTTGAATATATCGATCTGACCAATAACCAGATCAAATCAATTGATGTAAGCAAGAACAAGTCGCTGCGTTCGTTCTTTATTGACATGAACCTACTGACTGAGCTTAATCCAAGCAATAACCTTGAACTCGTTAGGATTACATGTTCCGACAACAAATTGACTTCAATTGATGTCACCAATAATCAGAAACTGACTAAATTGAATATTAGTGGCAACAGCATAGTCGAGATTGACCTCGGAAACAATCCTGAACTAAAACATTTAATCTGTAATAAAAACAAGATTTCCGAACTTGAACTCAGTAATAACAAAAAACTGGAGAGATTGAACGTAAATGACAACAATCTCACATCTCTTACGGTGAATTGCTGTCCGGAAATCGAAACATTGAAAGCAAATAACAACCTTATCAAAGAGATGGACATTTCCGAGCTGACAAGTCTGTTTGATTTCTATTGTTCAGGCAATCCACTTGAGACACTGTACGTCTTTGATGGGCAGATTGATGCAATCAATAACAAAGAGATTCCATCGACCACAAAAATTGTGGTGAAAGGCACCGAACCCGGTGAGGACGAGGTGTTCACAGTCACCCCGACTCTGTTCGACATTGACGGCTACGAGCAGGACATCACGATGACAGTGACGGCGAACATAAGCTATTCGATTGACTCGCAGCCAGAATGGATCAGCAAAAAGTCCGATAACTCAGGCGTGTACACATTCACGGTCAGCGCGAACACGACTTCTTCCTCAAGAAGCGGCGAAATCATATTCAAGAATGTCAACAACTCATTTCTGACGGTGACGGTCAAGCAGGGAATCCAAACCTACACATCATCTGACTACAGTCAGGACGGACAG
>OQVR01000896.1_pt1 | contig 13368 bp, 8 predicted proteins | sample 1691521 | NCBI WGS metagenome assembly OQVR01 (sample SAMN03418256, study PRJEB22391) | human gut metagenome | biome: human-gut; feature: organic feature; material: feces | host: Homo sapiens | place: Tanzania | collected 2013-01
TGTTTTTGTTAATGCTCATTTAGATATCCTATCACTCCATATTCCGGATGAACCAGAATAAAAAGGGCTTTAGTGCTTTTCTAAATAAGAAACTCGAAATGTTAATTTTTTGGTTTAATATTAGAAACAGATTTTAGTCTTAAAACGAAAGTTACCTAATTTCTATGAGAAAGTTACCTAATTTCTATGCGAAAGTTACCTAATTTCTATGCGAAAGTTACCGACTTTCTATTTTTAGTCTATCAGATTTCAGATTCCTCAACGGACAATGTTAAATAATGTACACCGGTTCGTTCGAGTCGTATAATATTTTCGGCTTGCTTTTCTGTTTGCTGTGGCTTCCGCGATTTCCCCTTTCCGTCGTTTCCTCATTACAGAAAAATCAGAAACCTCGTTCATTTCATGTGTCGGTAGTTAATATCATTAAAAATGTAACATCGAAAAGAGAAAAAAATGCGAGTTTGTGGGACTTTCTTACTTTTTTCGGTTACTTTTGCATAATCTTTAGATGAACGGAGGAGCATGTCGGCTGAATACTGTTTCAAAAGGAATGTATATGTCGGCAGACTTCCCACTTACTTATAAACAGAATAGTAAAACCAATAACATATAATGGCAAAGAAGAAGACTACCCGAAAACAAAGCTTTACTGAGACTTTAGGATTCAACATACTGCAAAACGATATATTCAACTTTATATTCGGCCTGCTGCTGTTTATCTTTTCAGTATGGCTCGTTGTGGCATTCGTTTCGTATTTCAGTACGGCAGACCTTGACCAAAGTCTGGTGAAGGAGATGCGCACTGGCGACATAGCAAACGTGAACCGCGCCTTCCAGAATATCTGCGGTCCGATGGGAGCTTTGCTGTCCGACTTCTTTGTTGCGCAGTGTTTCGGCTTCTCGGCGTTCCTTATACCGGTGTTCCTGTGCATTGTAGGTCTGAAGATGATAAAGGCATACAAGGCTAATCTGTTGAAGTGCTTCTTGTGCTTCAGTATCGTAATGCTTTGGTTCTCAATAGTTTTTGCAAAGTTTCTTACGCCGTTTCTTGGCGATGAAGTATATAATCCGGGCGGAGGTCACGGGGAATATTGTTGTCAGGTGTTGGAAAACGTCATTGGCGTGCCAGGGCTTATAGCAATGCTTGCCGTCGTGGCTATCCTGTTCCTCACGTATCTTAGTGCAGAAACGATAACGGTAGTAAGGAAAATACTGAATCCGGTAAGCATGATAACCAATAGGGTAGGCTTCTATGTCACTAATAATGCTGACGATAAGACAACCGTACAGCCAGCCGATGACAACAAGGTCGTTGACGCGGAACCGGACCCGGAGACATTCGAAGACCCTGCAACGCAGACCGTAGAGTTTCCAGACAACGGCACGCCGGTAGTATCCTTGTCTTCAACATCAGAAAAGACAGATGAAGAAGATGAGGTGAAGCCGCAGCAGCCAGTGGAGGCGGTGAAGCAGAATCCCGACTTCGTAGTTACGGGAGGCGGCAAGGAAGATGATGCGAAGGGAGAAGTCGTAGCGCAGGAAAATCCTCTCGACACGCCAATCAATCCAAAGGAGCCGTGGGTGAACTACAAGTACCCGACCTTGAGCCTGCTCAAGAAATACGATGACGATGACGAACCGTATATCGATATGAAAGAGCAGACGGCAAACAAAAACCGTATCGTAGAGGTTCTCAATAGCTTCGGTGTGCAGATAAAGACCATTTCCGCTACCGTAGGACCAACCATCACTCTCTATGAAATTACTCCGGCTGAGGGTGTGAAGATTTCCCGAATAAGAAATCTTGAAGATGATATAGCACTGAGCCTTAAGGCGATAGGTGTGCGTATCATAGCTCCGATACCAGGCAAGGGAACCATCGGTATAGAGGTGCCTAACGCAAAGGCAAATATCGTATCGATGGAGAGCATACTGAACTCAGAGAAGTTCCAGAAGTCCACCTATGAGCTTCCTATCGCTTTGGGAAAGACAATCACCAACGAAGTGTTTATGGTAGACCTGGCGAAGATACCGCATCTGCTTGTGGCAGGTGCCACAGGACAAGGAAAGTCTGTAGGACTAAACGCCATAATAACCTCATTGCTCTACAAAAAGCATCCTAACGAACTGAAGCTTGTGCTTATAGACCCTAAGAAGGTGGAGTTCAGCATTTACGCTTCCATAGCCAACCATTTTATGGCAAAGGTACCGGACGATGACGAGGAGCCAATCATCACCGATGTGACAAAGGTGGTGAGAACCCTGAACAGTCTGTGCAAGCTTATGGACACCCGTTACGATATGCTCAAGCTCGCAGGAGCACGTAATATAAAAGAGTATAACAAGAAATTCCTGAGCCATCGCCTTCGTCTTACCGACGGTCATGAATATATGCCGTATATCGTGGTAGTGATAGACGAGTTCGGCGACCTTATCATGCAGGTCGGCAAGGAAGTGGAGCTGCCTATAGCACGAATTGCACAGCTGGCACGTGCCGTTGGTATCCACATGGTTATTGCCACACAGCGTCCGACAACGTCAATCATTACTGGTAACATCAAGGCGAACTTCCCGGGACGTATGGCATTCAAGGTGAGTGCGATGATTGACTCCAGAACAATCCTCGACCGTCCGGGAGCGAACCAGCTTATAGGACGAGGCGACATGCTCTTCCTCAACGGTAACGAGCCGGTGCGTGTGCAGTGTGCCTTTGTAGACACTCCTGAGGTGGAGCGCATAAACGAGTATATAGCAGCGCAGCCTGGTCCGATAGAACCAATGGAATTGCCGGAACCGGCAACTGATGATGCTGTAGACGTGTCAGGCGGAGGTATCGACACTCGTTCGCTTGATCCGCTGTTTGAGGAGGCAGCCCATGCCATAGTCATCACGCAGCAAGGCTCCACATCAATGATACAGCGCCGCTTCTCTATCGGATATAACCGTGCCGGACGACTGATGGACCAGCTGGAGAAGGCAGGAATAGTGGGAGCGGCACAGGGCAGTAAACCGCGAGAGGTGATGCTGCAGGATGAGAACAGTCTGGAAAACCTGCTCATGGCATTGAGAAAATAACGTACAGACAGAATAAAGAAACAAATATAAAAGCATTATGACAATGAAGAAGTTTTTATTGTTTATGGTATTTACAGTCTGCGTCTGTGCCGGATGGGGACAGACAGCCAGGCAGGCACGACAGATTCTCGACAAGACGGCTGCCACAATGAGTGGCAAGGGTGGAGCGAGAGCCAATTTCAAGATGTCGGGAAAATACGGCAATGCAAGCGGAAGCGTGGCGATAAAGGGAAACAAGTTCAACGCCTACACTCCGGCTTCGATAGTATGGTATGACGGAAAGACGCAGTGGACCTACATGAAGAAGACGCAGGAAGTAAACGTGAGCAACCCTACGGAAGCCCAGCAGCAGTCGTTGAACCCATATAAGTTCATATATATATATAAGAACGGTTATACGCTGAGTTCCAAAAAGGCAGGCAGCGGTTGGCAGGTGCATCTGAAAGCTCAGAACCAGAAGCGTACGATAAAGGAGATGTATGTTACCGTGGACAAGAACTATCAGTTGAAGCAAGTGAAGATGCGCCAGGCAAACGGATGGTCAACCATTAATGTTTCCAACTTCCGTAAGGCAAATCTTTCAGACTCGTCATTCAGATTCAACAGCAAGGAATATCCTAATGCTGAAGTGATAGACCTGCGGTAATGCGTTCTTTAACGCAGGGAAGACCGGGTATGGATGCAGAGGAGAGCTCTTATCATAAGAGTAAAAACAAGTATATAAAGTTTAGACAAGGATGAATAAGATACAGATATACAGAGCGTTGCGTAACCACGTTGAACTCTCAGAGAAGCGTAGCGCAATGTATGAAAGCAATAGTATAGCCAAGGTGCAGACTTATGTTGGAATAATGGCTTTGGCTGTATATATAATGTTTTTCTCCGTGTTGTTTGCGCTTATAGCAAACGACATCCGGCAGTTCACCCCTTGTCAGTTCCTCTTTGGTCTCACTCCGATAGTACTTGTCGTAGACTATCTTGCCAGGTTAGTGGCTCAGCGCACTCCGGCACAGTTGGTAAAGCCGTATCTGCTGTTGCCCTTGCGTAAGTATGACTGTGTAGACTCCTTTATAATGTCGAGCATCGTCACGCCAAACAATCTGTTGTGGCTGTTCCTTACGGTGCCATATTCCATAATGTCGATAGTCTTCAGTGCCGGCATCTTTCCGGCATTGGGCTTTGTCGTTGCTTTTCAGTTGCTGATAATCTGCAACAGTCTTTTCTATATGCTCACACGAACCCTGTTCAACAAGAAACTTATACTTTTCGTGATACCGCTGATAGTCTACGGACTGATGTTCGCCCCTTGGTATTTGAAGAACTTTGATGCCTTGTGCTATTTCTATTCTAATCTCGGACAATGGGCTACAGATGGCACACCGTTGTTCTATCTGTTGGCTTTTGTGGCATTGGCTCTGTTTTTCCTCTTGAACCGTCGTGTGCAGTATGCCAATATCATCTCAGAGACGATGAAGGAGAAAGATCTGAAGCTGAAGACCATCTCTTCGTTCTCCTTTTTCGACAGGTTCAGCCAGACGGGCGAATACATGAAGCTTGAGCTGAAGAGCATGCTCCGCAACAGGAACACGAGAAGCATGTTCATCTACTCTATAATCTTTATCGTTGCATTGAGTCTGATGAATTCCTTTACGGATATCTATGCCGATGATGATTTCTCAACAAAGTTCTGGGCTGTGTATCCTTTCACCCTTTCGAGCATAAACCTTATAAAGATAATGGGACCGGAAGGAAACTTTATAGAGTGTCTGCTCGTAAGGAAGGAGAATATCCGTTCGCTGCTTGAGGCGAAATACTATTATTACTCCGCGCTTCTTGTCATACCTCTGGTGCTGATGCTTCCAAATGTGTTCACTGAAAAGTATTCGTTTCTTATGCTTCTGTCGCTGATGTTCTTCACGGCAGGGCCGATGTTCTGTGTCGTTATGCAGCTTGCAGTAATAAATAAGGTGTCGGTTCCACTGAACACCAAGCTGACAAGAAAGAACGGTATGGAGACAAACTATGTGCAGATTATAGTAGAAATGGTAGCATTGTTTATGCCGATTGTTATCATCTCGGTGCTGATGGTATTTGTAGGGGAGACTTGGACATACGTTATTATGCTCTTGGTAGGTGTGCTCTTCATGGCATTGCACAAGTATTGGATAGGTAATATCTACAGGAGAATGATGAAGCGGAAGTATGTCAATCTGCAAGGATTCATGACTTCGCGTTAGTGTACTGAAACACTTCTACAAACGTTTACGGAAGAAAAGACCAGCTTCGTAGCTGCTCCTTGCTGGAAATAGTCTATATTTGCAGCAGAATAATGGCATATTGATTATGCTTTTGTATGGGAAAAATACTTGATGCGACCATCATAAGGCGCATTTTATTGATGACGGATGAACTCTACTAACTTTAACTACTTGGATGAAAGATAATTAATAGAATAATAATATATTAAATAACTAATCTTTTAAAAACAACAAAATGAGAAAAAGAGTTATCATGGCTGCATTCTTCGTTTTGTCGATGTGCGGGATGGCACATGCAGATGTGGTGCAGACTTTAACTGTAAACGGCCAGAAAGTAGAGAAGGTGGTTTCTCAGATTACTTTCAGTGGAGACAATGTTGTTCTTCATTTCGACGGCACTGAGGAAACCTATCCTATGGATGACGTACAGATTGATTTTACGTCAGGTGCAGGAATAGGTAACATCAGTACTTTCAAACTCAATACTTTCGTTGACGGACAGCTGAATATAGCAGGTCTTGCCGCAGGCACACAGGTTGCCGTGTATGACGTTTCGGGAAAGAAACTCGCACAGGCACAAGCCGAAGGAGGGTCAACACTGGTCAATGTGGACAATCTGAACAGTGGCGTTTATATTCTTAAAGCCGGAAATCAGATTGTGAAATTTGTTAAACGATAAATCTTGAATGCAGAAATGAAAAAGATACAATTATTGCTTACTTTATTGCTGTGTATGGTATTTGCTTCGGCAGACGCACAGCAGAACTGGAATTTCGCATCCATGTCGCAGGCAGACAAAGACCTTTGTGCCGCTGATGCAAACTGGGTGCTCGGTACAGACCGCTACTGCTATACCAAGGAACTGACAGAGGCTGCCCTTGTAGCAAATAGCGTAGAGCTGTCTTATGCAAAGGGACTGAAGTTTACTGCCAGCGCACCAAGCGACAATACAGAGGGTAAGGCAAAGATTCGCCTGAACTATGGCAGCAGCCGTATGGAGCTGAATGGTACGAACGTGACAATCATCATCCCCGGACTGACAGCAGGGCAGACCGTTACCGTAAGCTGCATGACAGGAAAGAACGGTGTGGCACGCGGACTTAACGTCACCAATCTGACTCCGGTGTCTGGCTCGTTCAACTCAACCTCTACCGAGAAGCAGACAAACGTAGGAACCGTTACAGCCGACGGTGACGTGCAGCTCAGCACATCTGCCGGAATGTATGTCTATTACATCGAAGTAGGAGAGGGCGGAGGTACAGAGCCTGTAAACCCATCAACAGGAAGCAATGTGGCAATGAACCTGAACAAGAACCAGATGCGTGTGACATTGAACACCAATGATGTGAAATACTATAACACAGAGAGCGTTTCTTCTGTGAACATCAATGGTGGAAACATCACGGTAAACCCAGCCAACGGCAATGCCGCTGACGTGTATGAAGGCAACGTGAAGAACCTTGCTTTCGCTAAAGCTAAGGACGGTGGACAGAGCGGTGATATTGACAGTCCGGCAGGTGCTGTACAGATTTCTGAGTCAAAAGGCTGGTTAGAGAGCGTTTATGCTAAATGGGCTCCTTTCTCAGGAGCAGAGTCATATAATGTATACTGCAACGACAAGAAGATTGACGAGCAGCTCATACGTCTTTATCCTTCATTCGTACGTGCTGACGTGCTCGGACTTGCTGCAGGCACATATAACCTGAAAGTGGTGGCTGTAGACAAGGACGGCAATGAGATTGCAGGTTCTGCAAGCACGGTGTCAAACCTTCAGGTAAAGAACTACAGTCGCGAGGGCTTTGCACATTTCCACAGCAAGGGCGTCGGAGTAGGAGCTTACAACAATGACGGTACGCTGAAGGAGGGTGCAAAGGTGTTCTATGTCACAGCCAAGACAGCCAAGACAATCTCTACAGAGGTAAAGGGAGCTGGAACATGTACCGGTATACAGGCTATCATCGACGGATACCAGAAGGGACAGGACAAGACTCCTATCGCTTTCCGTTTCATCGGTCTCGTAAAGAAAGACAATCTTGACAATGTGTCAAGTTCTTCTGAAGGACTTCAGATTAAGGGTAAGAGTGAGTATAGTGAAATGAACATGACATTTGAGGGCGTTGGTGACGATGCTACTGTTCATGGCTTCGGCTTCCTCTGCCGCTATGCAAAAGGTGTAGAGTTCCGTAACTTCGCTATCATGCGCTGTATGGACGACTGCATTTCCCTTGACACAAGGAATGCGGAGATATGGATCCACAACATGGACTTCTTCTATGGACCTAACGGTGGTGGCGACCATGCAAAGGGCGACGGTACTGTAGACCTGAAGGACGACTCACAGTATCTTACATTCTCTTATAACCGCTTCTGGGACACAGGTAAAAGCTCTCTCTGCGGAATGAAGAGCGAGACACAGCCTAACTACATCTCTTACCACCACAACTGGTTTGACCATTGTGACTCCCGTTGTCCACGTGTCCGCACAATGAGCGTACACGTATGGAACAACTACTTCGATTATGTTGCCAAGTATGGTGTCGGTTCTACAACCGGTTCAAGCGTATTTGTAGAGAACAACTATTTCCGTGGTACGAACCGTCCGATGATGAGTTCTCAGCAAGGTACTGATGCAACAGGTGATGGTACCTTCTCAGGAGAGAAAGGCGGAATCATAAAGTCGTTTGGAAATGTCTTCGCAGAGAATTCAAAATACTTCAGCTTTATCACTTATCAGAAGAACAATACAAGCTTCGACGCTTATGAGGCTTCTTCACGCGACGAACAGATTCCGGCATCTGTAAAGACTCTTGTCGGTGGTACATCATACGATAACTTCGACACTAACTCTTCTCTTATGTACAGCTATGCTGCAGATGCAGCAGAAGATGTTCCGGCTATAGTGACAGGCTTCTATGGAGCCGGCCGTATCAACCATGGTGACTTCACTTGGACATTCGAGGATATTGACGGACATAACTCGGCTTCTTATGCTTACGATGCGAAACTTGGTTCTGCTCTCGACAACTACAAGACTACCCTCGTAAAGGTTTATGGTGAGGGCGGTAGCTCTACTGAGACTGGTAGCGGCTCGGGTAGCGGTGAGACTGGTGGCGAAACCGGTGGAACAGAGACTGGTGGTGGTGGCACAGAGACTCCAGAGGGTACAGTGCTTTGCACCTTTACAGGCAAGACACCGTCAAGCAGCATCTTCACCGTTACCGGTAATTATTCTACAAGCAAGGGTACTGCCACTATCGATGGCAACGTATATGACACATGTGTAAAGATGGAGTCTTCCACTTCCATCGACTTCACACTCTCTGAGAGCAAGAAGGTGACAATCTACTTCGCTGACACAGAGACTGCTTCTATCAAGATTGACGGAACAAAGAAGAAGGGAAGCGAAAGTTCTTATACCGAGACTCTTGCTGCTGGTGCACATAAGCTGACCAAGGCTGATTCAAGAAATGTTTTTGGAATAAAGCTTGAGCCTACAGAATAGGTACTTATATTTTTGTTTTTATAATTTGCCTGGCAATGCGCAGTAATGTGTGTTGTCAGGTTTTGTTTTTATGTCTGTTGCATGCAATATCATAAATTTTAGGTATTGCCGGAATTTGTATTTCTCTTTAACTTTGCACCCGGATTCTGAAGTCTGGCAGAACAGACTTCAAGAACCTTTGTACTGAATGGGCAAAGATTTTTAAACAGAAGATTAGATTGTATATAAAATATGAAGAAAAGAAACATACTGACGATAGTTCTTTCCCTGCTCTGTGTGACAATAAGCATGGCGCAGAAAGTAGAAAACGGAAAGACAGGAATCCTTCTTGTGCATTATGGTACATCAAACGATAACAGCAGGGCGCAGACAATTGACAAGCTAAACACCCGTGTGGCTGAGACTTTTCCTGACTGTGCCGTTGTTGAGGCTTATTCCGCTCCGTCGGTTATAAGGATGCTTGCAAAGCGTGGCATCAGGAAACTATCCATTTCACAGGCTCTTGATTCTCTGAAGACTATCGGATGCAGTAAACTTGTCGTGCAGAGCACGATGCTTCTTGACGGAGTGATGACTGAGATGCTGAAGAAAGAAGTCGGCAAGGTGAAGAAAGACTTCAAGGCAGTGTCCGTTGTACGTCCGTTGCTTTACTCTGTAGACGACTGCCGGACGATGATAGAGATGATTGGCAAGAGTCTTATTGCAGACAAATCAGTGGATGCAAAGAATTCGCAAGTGGTGCTTGTAGGTCACGGTAGTGACAGTCCGGCAAATGCAATGTACAGTCAGATAGACTATCTGTTGAAGGCTGAGGGAAAGCCATCATGGCACGTCGGAACGATAGAGGGCTTCCCTACGATAGATAATGTGGAGAAGCAGTTGAAGAGCATCAAGAACAAGAATGTGCTCCTCGTGCCTCTGCTCTACATAGCAGGTAACCATCAGAAGGATGACATTGATGGAGTATGGAAAAAACAGCTGCAAGTGAAAGGCTATCATGTGGACGTGATTGGAAAAGGACTCGGAGAAATGACTGAGATACAGGATATGATATTAGGTAAAATAGCAGCTCAGATAAAAAGCGTTAATTCAGGAAAGGCAGAATAACTTGCAGTAATTTTCGGAAAAGAAATCAACGTTATATTTCAAATTTACGGAAAGGGTATTTGTAATAAGGAAATAGGTTTTTAGTCTTATATAGATACAACAAAAGAAATCAACAAACATAATTATATGAACAACAGAATTCTACTTTTTGCCGTAGCCGCATCTCTTGGCTGCGTAAATGCCGTGGCAGGTAATGTTTATGATGAGACCAACGGCGACAAAGACATTCACAAGTCGATTGAACTCAACCCGGTAGTAGTGACTGGAAACGGTCACCACCAGTTGCTTAAGTCTACTACGACACCTGTCCATGTGCTTTCACAGAAAGCGATAAAGGAGACAGGAGCGACAGACTTTCAGGATGTGCTGACTAAGCTCATGCCACAGGTGTCGTTCTCTCCTAATGCCATGGGCTCCTATATCCGTGTCAACGGACTGGGAAACAAATATGTGCTCGTTCTTGTCAACGGCAAGAAGATGATTGGCGACATTGCTGGCAATGTGGACCTTAGCCGCATCAATATGTCGAAGGTAAAGCGTATTGAGGTGCTCGACGGTGCTGCCTCTGCCCTTTACGGTTCCGATGCCATCGGCGGAGTGATAAATATCATCACCGACGAGAAGACAATGGACAACGTCGTTATTTCTTCAGACACTCGTGTGTCGGGCGAAGGACAGTTTTCTGAGGGAGTGAACCTCGACGTTACTTCTAAATATCTTGACTCCCACACCTCGTATTTCCATCAGGAGGCTGACAGCTATCAGAACAACAATAAGGCTGTTGATGCTGACGGAAAGGAGTATGAGACGATAGCTCCGCAGTTTATCGGCTTCAACTCAAACGTCATTAACCAGCGTTTCGACATAAAACCTGCAAAGAATTTCTCTATGTACGCTGGTGGTTCATACAGCTATAAGCTCACAGACCGTCCGAACTCTCGCAAAGATATTACCGGAGGTTCCGACTACGATATGCGTAGCGAAGGATGGCGTTGGGAGGCTGGTGCTAAATATAAGTTGGGCAAACACTCACTGCTCCTCGACTTCGTAAACGATAACTACCACTACGGAAATCTCTATCAGGTGGCAACGAAGACTTACGACGTTGGTGACTTCGTGCGCAATAAGTTCCAGAAATATTATGAGGCAGAGCTGAAGGGCGTGTTCCATTTCTATGACAAGGCTACGACGATTGTTGGTGCTGACTGGCGTAACGACTTCCTTACGGCAACGAGTGGCGATGTAAACAACAATGTATATACTCTTGCAGGCTACGTGCAGCACGACATGGAGATTATAAAAAACGTTAGTGCAACCCTCGGTATGCGCTACACCAAGCATGGCACCTTCGGAAATAACTTCACTCCTAAAGTGGCTCTGATGTATGCTCCGGGCAACTTCAGATTCCGTGCTGCCTACTCACGAGGCTTCCGCGCACCAGGTCTTGACGAGCTTTACTACCACTACTTCAAGATTATGGGCAAGCGTCCTGTCATAACTTTCGGAAATACAAGTCTTAAGGCAGAGCGCAGCAACTACGTCTCATTGAGTGCTGAATACAGCAACCGCTTCCTTACGCTCTCCGTTATGGGCTACATGAACTTTGTTGACAACATGATCGTAAAGGAGAATATCACTGTAGACGATGCAATACGTGCAGAACTCGCACAGCAGTTCCCTGAGGCAACAACAGAGCAGTTGGCACAGCTGAAGACATATGGCCACTACATCAACAGCAACAAGGGTGTGGTAAGAGGACTGCAGGCAAACGCTACGGTGAGCATTACAAACGACCTCTCCCTTATGGTGAACTATGCCTATACCAACGGACGCTCGAAGACCGCCGGCACATGGACTGTGCTTGAGCGTACCTTCAAGAACAGTTTCACGGCTGGTGCCAACTACAATCATACCTGGCGCAACTATACTCTTGGTGTGAACCTCAACGGTCGTTTCCAGTCTGCCACCTATTATCCTGCCTATGACGATGCTCCTGGCTATGGCGTAATAAACCTGAACACTACCCACACATTCACTGTAGGCAGAATGTTCAAGCTTGTTCCAAGTATCGGTGTTGATAATATCTTCGACAAGACAGACCATCGTATAGACACTCCTTCACAGAAAGTTGCCCTTTACTCACCGGGCAGAATGCTTGTTGTGGGACTTAAAGTGAACTTTGCAAAATAAAACATACTTTTTCACGTTATAGTAAGGAGAGTTGTAGAATCATATTATTTGGTTCTCTGCTCTCCTTATGTTGGTTTAATAAATATAGAATATACTATGAATAGGAAATTTCTTTTAAAACTGCATCTGTGGCTCTCCTTGCCGTTGGGCATCATCATCATGCTTATCTGTCTGTCGGGAGCAACCCTTGTGTTCAAGAATGAAATACGGAATGCGCTCGGAATGCCAAAAGTCGTTGCTCCGCATGGCAAGAGCGGCAAGGGTGGAAAAGATGGTAAGACCGCTTCATTACAGCAGGAAAAGTCTACAGCTTCGCATCAGTGCTCTCCCAATGGCTGTAGCCAGTGTCCTTCAAAGGAAACCTGCCATTCTTCTGCTTCAGCAAAAGATGGTGCTTCAGCAAAGTATGATGCTTCGGTAAAGGATGGTGCTTCAGTAAAAAACAATGAACCCGTAAGGGAAAAGTCTTCTGCCGTTGGCAAGTCCTCCACTAAGGATGCTCCTTACGGAACGACGACAAAGAGGGACTTCTTCTCCTACGTTACCAAGTTCCATACCGGACTCCTGATGGGTTCCGTGGGCAAGCTGATAGTCACATACACTACATTGCTCTTTGTCTTTATCCTGTTGAGCGGAATATTCATTTTTCTGCCAAGCAACGGAAAGCAGCTGAGGCAGCGGTTCAAGGTGGAGTGGGGTAAAGGAGCTAAGCGCCGCCTCTTTGACCTTCATGTCAGTCTTGGATGGTGGACGCTACTTTGGCTTTTGCTTCTTGCCGTTACTGGTTTGGGCTTTGGCTTGAAACTTGTGCCTAAGGGCACGGAATTGATGCAGCTTTTCCATGAACTTCACATCGGTTCGTGGGGAGGAATGCTGACAAAGATCATTACTTTTGTCGTAAGCTTAATTGGAGCCTCACTGCCTGTTACGGGCTATTTGCTTTATTTCCGTCGCAAGCGTAAATAGAAAGGCCATGGTAAATGGTATTATAGTCAGGATAAATATCATATATAAGCTTTCTTTGTAAAGAATAATAAAAAGGCTGCACGTCTATCTGTGCAGCCTTTCCTGTGTTCAGCCCTGTGTTGGTTGGGTACTTTACATTTAGTCTGTATTAGTCTAGTGGCTTAGTAATTGTGTTCTGGAAATTTAAATACTTTTTAATTTATGGTTTATATTATGTAACTATTCAGCGGTAGTAAGAATGGCCTGATTCGGTCTTGTTTCTTTGTAGGA
>OQVR01000899.1_pt1 | contig 13333 bp, 10 predicted proteins | sample 1691521 | NCBI WGS metagenome assembly OQVR01 (sample SAMN03418256, study PRJEB22391) | human gut metagenome | biome: human-gut; feature: organic feature; material: feces | host: Homo sapiens | place: Tanzania | collected 2013-01
TACGATAAAAAATGAATACCTTTTTAGTGGTTATAACGATAAAAAAATGCTTTTTTTCTTGGTATCTTACACAAAGTGATTATACTTCATCAGAATCATTTTGTGCGGTATCGGTAGACTGTAAGACCCTCCATTCAGTAGGCGAGCAACCTTCTTTTGTTTTAAAAATACGATAAAGATGAGTGCGACAAGAGAATCCACACTCGGCAGAAATAATGTCGTTGCTATAATCTGGATACTCCAATATCATCTTCTTTGCAGCATTGAAACGTATCTCGCTAAGCCATATTCGAAAGTTGGAGTGCAAGCATTGGTCGAAGAACAGGCTAAGATCGTTCTTTGATATACAAAGCGTACGAGAAAGCGTCAGCATATTTACATTACAGTCCTTATAGCCTAAATTCGCACACCATTCATCAAGACTCTTCTGAATAAAAGCCCTACGCTCATCTGATAGTTGTTGTAAAGATTCTGTACTCCTATTAATAGAATTCTGCTGTTTAGCAGAATGTAACAATCCCCCCCAATTTCGTCTATTCTGTTATCGCAAGTTCGTTGATTTTCCTCTTCTTTGTCCAATAGTTCTTCGGTAGGAATATAACTGCTGCCGAGAGCGATAAACGTAAGATTGAAGAACATTAGGGCAAGCAGTACGGCTGGACCTACTATATATAATAAGGTGGTGGAAAAGATGGCAACAGGCATAGCCAGAACTGCGAGCCATAGAATGATTACACTTGCACGCGAATATCTCACATAGGGCAACATATCTGTAGCAGCCATTGTCTCCAACATATTCTTACGCCTAATCATCTCGCGCAAAATCATGGATATGCAATAGATGACACTAATGCAGAACAGAGCCAGCATCAGATAGAGTCCTTCCCGGATATACAGGCTTTGATGAAGACTGATACCAACGCAAAAGACCACAATGATGGCAGCATAAATGCCACTGCACACCAGAATCATCTTTCTGAGATTGGTACGGATAGTCTCTATGTTGTAGATACCTAAAGAGATAAGCGAGAAGCAGGGCGTATAGATAAGGATATTGATAATAGCACCCAAACTATCGTCAGCAGCACGGAATCCGAAAGCCATCTGTATCACATATTGCATCGCCAATCCTATCATGGCGACAACAATCATCCAGCGAGAACGCTCATACCGCTTGTTCTCCCATCTTACATGCAGATGAGAGACTGCCACAAAGAAGGCATTGACAAGCATGAATATAAAACATGCAAACTGTAAGAGAAATAAAGAATTCATACGCTTGCAAAAGTACAACAAAAATTTCAGAAAAAGCTGCAATGCGTTCTTTTTTTTATGAAAACTTAGAAATAATACCATTAGATACCACTGGAGAAATAATTCTTCGTATTTTTGCATGGTCAATTCAAAAAAACGACGTATCTTTGCACTCACAAACAAAAACAATAGAATGTCTATGCTGAACTTAACGCATTACCTCCCGATAACCGACCCTACGTTGATCTTCTTCGTAGTGCTGCTCATCGTTCTCTTTGCCCCTATCATTATGGGTAAACTGCGTATTCCACACATCATTGGCATGGTGTTGGCAGGAATCGTTGTCGGCAAGTATGGACTGAATATCCTGGAACGAGACTCCTCCTTTGAACTGTTTGGAAAGGTGGGCCTCTACTACATCATGTTCCTCGCAGCCTTGGAGATGGACATGGAAGGTATGAAGAAAAACAAGTCGCGACTACTCATCTATGGCTTGCTTACCTGCTTCGTTCCGTTTACGCTGACCTATTTCATGAGCATCCACCTGCTCCACTACTCCACCAAGGCCTCGCTCCTCCTCAGCTGTATCATGGCTTCCAATACGCTGATAGCCTACCCGATAGTTTCGAGATACGGATTGCAGCAGAAACCGAGTGTCACGCTGAGTGTCGGGTCCAGTATGCTTTCGCTTCTGATAGCGTTGGTCATCTTAGCAGGTCTCGTTGCCTCGTTTGGCGAGCATGACGGCGTACTCTTCTGGATATTCTTCGCCGCCAAGTTTGCAGCCTATTGCGGTTTTATGATATTCCTCATTCCCCGTCTTACCCGCTGGTTTCTGCGCCGCTACAGTGATGCCGTCATGCAGTTCATCTTCGTCATGGCGATGCTTTTCATGAGTGCAGCCTTATCCCAGATAGTAGGCATCGAGGGCGTGTTCGGAGCTTTCTTTGCCGGCCTCATCCTCAACAGATACATTCCCCACGTATCTCCGCTCATGAACCGCTTGGAGTTCATCGGCAATGCCCTTTTCATCCCTTATTTCCTGATAGGAGTAGGCATGCTCATCAATGTCAACCTGCTCTTCCAGGGCGGTCATATCCTCTGGGTAATCTTCTGCATCGTCTTTTTCGGAACGTTAGGCAAAGCCATAGCAGCCTATGCAGCATGCCTCGGTTTCCGCCTTCCGCTTTCCTCAGGCCACATGATGTTTGGACTCACCTCAGCCCACGCAGCCGGCAGTATCGCCATGGTCATGGTCGGAATGAATATCCTCATCGGCCCCAACACTTATCTGGTGAATGATGACATGCTCAATGGCGTGGTCATCATGATCCTCTTTACCTGCATCATCTCCTCGCTCCTCACCGACTGGTCGTCCCAGAAGATTATCCTCCGAGACAAGGAATTGCCGGAAGCTGAAGACGAGAAGAAGGGCAATGACGAGAAGATTCTCATCCCTGTGAGATACCCGGAATATGCCGACAGCCTGATGGATTTGGCACTCTTAGTGAGAAATCAGAAACTGAACCGGGGACTGGTTTGTCTGAACGTGGTTTACGATGATAAGGACATGCGATACAATCAGGAACAGGGCAGACAACTGCTCGACCATTGCAGCCAATTAGCAGCAGCTACCGATGTGATGACCCAGACGCAGGTTCGTATTGCGGCCAACATCGCCAATGGCATCAAGCATGCTTTCAACGAGTTCCAATGCTCAGAGATTATCATCGGTATGCACATGCATCCGGAGCGTTCTCCGAAATTCTGGGGCGAATTCCATCAGAGCCTTTTCAATGGTTTGAGCCGACAGATCATCATGGCTCGCGTCATACAACCATTGAATACAATACGCAGAATCCAAGTAGCCGTGCCATCACGAGCAGAGTTTGAACCAGGCTTTTACCGCTGGCTTGAACGCCTCAGCCGAATGGCAGGAAATCTCGACTGCCGTATCCAGTTTCATGGTCGCACCGAAACCTTGGCGCTCATCAATGAGTACATACAGAACCGCCATCATGAAGTGCGTGCCGACTATGCCTTGATGAACCATTGGAACGAAATGCCACAGTTGGCAGCCCAGATTTCCAACGACCACATGTTGGTAGTGATTACTGCCCGCAAGGGAACAGTATCCTACAAGACAGCCCTGGAACGTCTGCCAGAGGAGATCACCCGCTTCTTCTCGGGCACCAATCTGATGATTATCTTCGCTGAAGGAGGAATTCCCTCACGCCACTATCCACGGCCACAACGAGTTTTCCGCCAAGGCCTGTCCTTGCTTCGACGTGAAGAAGGAATTAGTTCCCTATTTTACCGTCTCATTTTCTTTCTGATCCATTGACTGAATGCCTCGTAAGCACTGATTTCCTCCTGGTGCTGTGGCTCTGCGAAGGTAAGTTGATCACCGGATGAATCGCCATACCTTCGGTTTGCCATCCTTGGATAAACCGCCGATGTAACAGATGCCGATGCTGATAGCATTGTGCCCCTTGCAATGAGCACCGATTTCAGACAAAGAACGGCCTACGTGAATGTCGCCGTTGCGGTAGATGACGAAGTGATAACCGATCTTTCTGAAACCGCGCGCTCTGTGCCAGCGGTCGATGTCGGCAACTGTGTAATCCTTATCTTCTTTGGTAGCACTACAATGAATGATGATTTCCTTGATAATACGCATATTGTTATGAATTAAATTTTAGAAAAGATATACAGAACTCAGAGGGATTTCATTCTGCTCTATGTCCTGAATAATCAGCCTGATCTCTTCACCTTTCCCTATAGCTCCTTCCAATACCTTATAGAGATCAAGGTAGCAATCTAATGTATGAAGCAACAGACCTGCTGGACCAGCCTTCCCGATGATGATGCTACCATGTTTCAGTGTGAAAGCCCCATTGCCAGGCATGAAGAACGGGATGCGAGATGCAGTCTTTATGGGGCGGGCGTCTATCTTTCTAATCACAGGAACATTGATAAGCTCCTTATCAATCGGAGACTCCATCCACCCCTTCCTGTAATTTTTGTTAAACATGATTTCAACCTTGTATTCACCGGCAGGCAAATGGCGAGTAGGATGCTCTAATGTTCTATACACAAGTATCCCTTCTACGAGTATAGTGCCCATTAAGCCCCAGGGAGTACCAATTTGACGATATAAATTTATTTCCATAATTTTAAAATTTTGAAAGTGATATTCGGGGGAAGTGTATCCCCCGAATAATTTTGACCAGAAATTACCATGACCTTAATGACCACTTTTATATTGTAGCAGTTATTTTTTGGTAATGCTTGTCTTTCAGTATAACTATCAATCCCTGCTTTCGCCAGTTCTTCAGCATTTGTCTTGCCGTCTCATTCGTTACGCTGGCTCCCTTCATGGCAATACTCTGTTGTAGAGCCTGTTCAAATGTGAAGTTGGTATCCAAGCGTTCAAAGATAGAATCATTCTTGCCACGATGGGAACGTTCGGAAATAACAGAACGACTGCGATATGTTTTGGAAGTGAATGCTTCCTCTATGCGCTGACGGAAGTAATAGAGCGCATTATCCAACTGATAATCGGCTAAGGTGTCGAACACAGTAAGCATGGTAGGGGTCTGCGTCTTGACAATCATGTCTCTCCATAACTGCGGATCTTCCTTCAACCGCTTCTCTGCTCCGTTCAGTCCATGCTTCTGAATCAGCTGCTCTGCCACTTTGCAGAGCATGATGCAAGTCATCATTCTCATGGTGGTAGGACAGATACGGAATCGCTGACGGGCTTTCACCATATCATCATTCTTCATGGTTTCCATTCGTATCTGCTCCAGCCAATCACGGCCTTTCTGTTCCAGTTTAGGCAGTTCCACCTCGCCACTCATCAGAGGCAGAAGATGGGCTACCATCTGAATACGCTCTTTCTGACGCTCAGTCAGCACATGAAGATTGTCGGTAAGTGGAGTGAAAGTATTATCAGGAGTACGAGCCACGATGATACGACTTTGGAAACCATCCGTGTAATTGCTGACCACTCGGTAAAGTGCATCAGGCGTTCCGCACATCACCACGTTCCACAACAGATGTTCGATGTGAACATTCACCGCATCCGCACTTCTTGCCTCTCGTTCATAGCTCGTTCCGTCGTAAGCCTGTCGGAGCATCACGGAGAAGTCACTCATGGCCGATTTCCATTTCTGCGCCACGGTATCGGCCTCAGGGGTAAACGAGAAGGCGTGCTTGCCCTCGGTGTTAGCCAGACGTTCTGCGAGATTGGCCACAGTATTGTTCAGCGTCAGACATCTTACAGGGAGTTTCGGCTCTTCTGGCTGCTCCTTCTTATTCTTTGCAGCCCGCTTCTTGGCTCTCCATTCATCCTCTTTCTGCTGATACATTTTATCCATGTCCTTCACTTCTTTCAGCCAGGAATCCACCACAGGGTCAATGCTTCCCTTGCCAGAGGCAAAATCACCAGCAATGTAGGAAATGAGGTTGAGAGAGTTCATTTTACTATGCACAGACACTTTCACTCCAGTAGCCAACGCACCGATGATTGGGCAGATGGCAGAGATAACAGGCATAGCCAAGAATGGACCAACTGCATCAACAGATTCCTTGACACCCAGCGGCAACTTAGGCAGAGCATTATAGTAAAACTGGTCATCCTGCGCATTGATTTCATCAAGTGCATTGATGAAAGCTTCATCGTCTTCATCCGTTCCTCCAGACGCAGCCTTTTTCAACTTCTCCTGTCGGATGGCAGCCAATACGTCTTTCAGACGTTTCGGCATTTGCGTGATTTTCTCACTGAGTGCCGAGTTGATGCAAGCCATCTTCTCCTGATCAGGGAAACCATCGTAGCAGGGAATCACCTGAGCCATCAGATTGCGGTCGAAACCGCAGATATGACGGAGATTAACGGCAAGCTCGAAAGTCAATGTATTGCGATTGGATTTCACGGGTTCCTGACCGTCATTATACATCTGCCACCATTTGGCGATGATGTCGGAATAAGGAATTCCGAGATATTTGAGATCAGATGGAACTGGAGTTGAAACTTTGGATGTTCCAGCAGATGAATTTGAAGTTCTATTCTTTCCTGTAGAAGCTGCAGGAGCAGTCGTTCCAGTTTTCTTCTCTGTAGAGCCAGTAGAAGCGTTTCCGCCAAAAGTCGTAGCAGGGGCATTCTGTATCGGATTTTCCCAAGGCTTATAGTGCTTGTTCGCCTTATGAGCACCTTCTGGCAGTTCCTCCTGCCCATACTTCTCTCGTTCCTCCAAAACCTTTGCTTCAGCTGCCACAGCAGCCTCGTCATAAGCATCCTGAAAGAGATGCGGAGAGAGAAAAAGCAAGTCTTCATCATCCGAAGTGGTGGTAAAGTAAACCCGGTTGATGTCGTGAGCCGACGTATCCATTTCACACTCCAGCATTGTAGCAATCCTCACTTGGTTCTCCAAGATGGTCTTGCCCTTTTCACGCTCAAACACCGCATGACCGCCCTGTCTTGCGCTCCTCTCCAACATCAGAAGTCCGTATTTACTCGGCTCCTTCAGCAGCAGTTTGGCAGCCTTGGCAAAAGCCTCCGGCTCATCCATATCAAAGCCGAAAGCCTGACTTGGCAATTTCATGCCTTTCACTACACCATTGGGATAATGCCCGGAATAATTAAACTGCACCAGTCTGCGTTTCGCAGCATCGCTTCCGGCACGAGCCTGACGCAAATTCGCCTTCTGCTCTTTGCTTCCACGCAGCTGCTTGTATTCCTCTTCCGAGGTAATGGGACGGGCAACCTTGTGCCCGTTCTCCACCTTAATTAAATAACAGCTCATTCTGTTTCGTTCTTCATGTTTTAGTTCTACAATGTTTATTTAGTTTCTACAATGTTTAAAAATATTTATCGCATAAACAAACTTACTGCTTCAACTGCAGCTCTACCACGGCATTGGCGGCCTCTCGTGCTTCCTTTACGAGTGCCTTGCCAATATTGACACCCTCGTCACTATACACTTTGAGGGTAAGCTGCACGGCATTGTCCTTCGTCTTGCTCACACGTCCGTGAGCCAATTTCTTGATGAGCTTAGATTGAGAACGCGGCTTCGTTTTCGCAACGAAATCGAATGTGCCGTCACTCAACTGCTGGGCAACGCCCTGCGAGCGGAACCCTGGCACTTGGTCTCTCACGCCCTGCTGGTCAGGAGTAAAGAGAAAACACTTTCTCTCGTCATAGAAAGCCACACCGCCCAACTGTACATGACTGCAACCGTTATTCTGTTGCACCTGCTCGCAACCATTATTCTGCAGGTTGCAGTTTTTAGAATTATCTTTGTTCATATCTGAATTGAAATTTACGAGGAGAAACATCAGGAATGTTGCGCGCTTTACTTAAGAAAATCCTCCGTCCGTCCCAACTCAGATTAATAACTTGTTCCAGAATCCTCGCAGCCTTTCTCCCTGCGAAGCTCTTTTACCTTTTTACTTTTTTACCTTTTCAATGTCCGTAACCAGAATATCCTGATAAACCTGACCATTGTGCTCATGGGTAGTAAAGCGGAGCGTAACAGCCACCAGCTCTCCAGCCGCATACTTACATTGCGCCATATTGCCCAACATTGCCGCAGCGTACTGGTTCTCATACTTGCCGCCCATCTCCTGGAGAACGATGTTGCATTTCATCATCTGTCCGTTCTCGCTTTTCTGACTCTGCACAGCGAAGGTCTCGCCCTGCTGCACTACTCTCATAATCTGAGTATACATATTATATAATTGTACGAAGAGGTTTCAAGAGCACCAAAACATTTCAGCGTTGTCTTGTTTCTTCGACGCTGCAAAGATATAATGATTTCCAAACGTAAAAGCAAAAAAAATCCTCCACGAATCCGTTTGGGGGATGTGGGGGATATAGTTTATATTTTTAGGGGATACTATTGGGGGATACTATCTGAACTTTGCCACTCTTTTTGTATTTATCACCGTTCCCGGCTTAGCATACTTGGCGTCTTGAAATTCATCATCCAACTTGTCAGCAATCTCTCTGTAAATGTCACAACATTGTGGCGCATCACAATCAGCAAGTGTCCATTCATTATAATCATTTTGCTTGAAATAAGAATTTATCTCATGAAAATCGGCCGTAGAACATTTTAATAAGGTACTGAATGCAGAATTGATCTGGTCAATGAAAAGACGCTGAGTTGACTTCTTCAGCCAATTCTTGTTGAAGAAAACCTTATAAACAATAAACCAATGTTTCTGGGCGTTGAGCGTTTTGTCTTCGATTAAGTCTTTAAGTTTAAGCATCAGCTTGTCTACATCCACATTCTCCTTGAATGCGATGTTCTTGAATACGGATTCAACCTTCATTCTGCTATGCTCCTTGGCAATCTGATAAGAAAGATACTTATCGAGAAAATCGTAAATATCGTTGTAGGTCTGTTCTTTCTGTTCCAGAATATAAGCAACAATCAGTTTGATATTCCTGCCATTGTTGTGAAATACCTGTCCGAATCGGCAAGCGAAAAGAATATTAGCCCGTTCTACGACAATGGTATTCTTCAGCTGGGTAGCATCAGGATAGATAAGCGCTTCATCCTGGCTGTCCTGCATGTAGATTAGCTCCAATCTCTCCTCATTTTCCTCACGATAACGTTTCAGTACCTTCCGGAACAGGTCTTCGTAATAGGTTTCACTGATGAAGGATTGTCTGAAACCATGAAATCCCTCATCAAGCATGAGGATGATGTCATTGATCATTTTGCGCATTTCTTCTCCTTCATAGTCTTTATAGTTGGTAAGCATAGGTTCCAATTCTATCTTAACCTGATAGAATCGCTCTTTCTTATCATCCAGCAAAGACCATGCAATATTTTCTTTCAACAAATTCAGTAAATCGAAAATATCTCTCACATAATTACGCAAGATTAGTTTCCAGGCTGTTATTACTTCCTCTTTGTTTGTTTCCACTTCTTCTTTGCCCAAAAGGCGAAAGCTGAATTTGAATCGGGCGGCTTTATCTTCCAGCAATGTCAGTTGCTCATCTTGTTCCTCTGTCTGCATATTCTTTTTCTAGGTTTGATTTGTTATGTTGTTTAAATAAGCGGCATGGGGTTCCCTGTAAGTACCAGTATTAGGGTACCTGCAAGAACCTTCGACAAGGCACAAACAAGTACTGCCCACGCCGTAGAGGAGTGGACGCCTTGCTGTCACCGTCTTCTTGTCGAATTTTGAATTTGCAGGTTCTTAATACTGTAGAAGTGCCAGATAATCAGCGTCTATCGTATTATGGTTACTTTCTGTTTACTTTCTGTTTCTTACTAAAAATTTTAAAGGGTTTATACTACGTTTTCTTCATCATCCGCCCAGTGGTCGCATTGGCGCATCACGGTTTCAAGCGCCTTTTCTGCACCCTCTGGTGGATACTTATACTTCTTGAGCAGTCGCTTCACCATCACTCGCATCTTCGCCCTTGCCGATTCCTTCCGGTTCCAGTCGATGGTGCGGTTGCGGTGCAGTACTTCCGTCAGTTCCCGGGTCAGCGCCACAAACTCCTCGTCGCTGTAAGCCTGCCGCACTCCTTCGGGCGTGGATAGCGCATCATAGAATGCCTTCTCCTCGGGCGAAAGTCCCAGGTCGTTGCCCTCTGTCTCTGCCTGCTTCATCTGCTGAGCCATCTTCAACAGTTCCTCTATCACTTCCTCGTTGGTGAGCAAGCCTTTCAGATAGTTGGAGAGACTCTGACTGAGCATGTCGGAGAAGAGGTCGCTCTGAACCACGTTGGTCTTCTGCTGCTGCTTGATTTTCTCTTTCATCAGTTTGGTGAGCAGTTCCACCGCCAGGTTGCGCTCCTTCATGTTCTTCACCTCCTGGATGAAGGCGTCGTCGAAGAGCGAGAACTCTATCTGGCGGTCGCCGAAGAGATTGATTACCCCGTCGGTCTTCACGCTCTGACGGAGCAGGTCGCCGATGCGCTCGTTGATTTCATGGCGGCTGATTTTGCCCTTCTGCGAGAGTTTGAGCATCATCACGCGCAGTGCATCCATATAGCACACTTCCGCCTTCTGCTGCTCATTCAGAAGCGAACGGCAGAGCGTGGTGGCGTTGTGAAGCAGATTGCTGTGCTCCATGAAATTCTTCTTGCGCTGAACCATGGCTGGAGAACTCAGGAAGTTGGCTCCGCCCGTAATGGCAAGTGCCCGCTTCGTGTTGTCCTGCTCGAAGAAACCGGAATAGTCGAAACCATGAAGCTGGTCTCGGCAGATTTCCATCTCTTCCTTCCATTTCACCAGGGCGGTCTTGGCGATGTCGGGGTCTCCGAAGCGGCGGCGATCACGGTTGGTGTACTGCTGCATGGCACTCTTCAGCGCCTGCGCAATGCCTACGTAATCCACTATCAGTCCGCCTTCCTTGCCCGGGAACACACGGTTCACACGGGCTATTGCCTGCATCAGGTTATGACCGCTCATCGGCTTATATACGTACATGGTGGCGAGCGACGGAACATCGAAGCCCGTGAGCCACATATCTCTTACGATGGCGATTTTCATCTCATCGTCGTTGTCCTTGAATTTTCTTGCCAGTTCCTTCTTGTAGGCTTCGTTGCCGATGATCGGCTGCCAGTCTTCGGGGTCCTGGTTCGAACCGCTCATCACCACCTTTACCTTCTCCGTCCACTCGGGGCGAAGCTCCAGCATCTTGCGGTAGATTTTGATGGCGATGCTTCGGGTCAGTGCTACGATCATTGCCTTGCCGGTGAGTTCCTGGGCACGGTTCTGCTCGTAGTGCTGGATGATGTCCCTTACCAGCGTGTCGATGGTGGCGTCTTCGCCCAGGAGAACTTCCAGTCGGCTGTGCTCCTGCTTTGCCTGCCTGATCTGCTCCTCGGTGGCTCCCTCATCGGCTAGGTTGTCGAACTCATCGTTCAGCAGCTTCATCGTGTCTTCGTCGAGGTTCAGGTTCACCACACGGCTCTCGTAATAAACCGGACGGGTGGCTCCATCATCTACCGCCTGACTCATGTCGTAAACGTCGATGTAGTTGCCGAACACTTCCTCCGTGTCTCTGTCGCGGTCGCTGATAGGCGTTCCGGTGAAGCCGATAAACGAGGCACCTGGCAGGGCTTCTCTCATCTTCTGGCTGAATCCCTTCTTCATCGTCAGACTCTTGTTGTCCCAGTGCTCCTCGCCGTATTGCGAGCGGTGCGCCTCGTCGGTCATCACGATGATGTTGCGGCGGGTGGAGAGTGCCGAGTCGCCTTCTTCAAACTTCTGAATGGTGGTGAAGATGATTCCCCCACTCTTTCGGTTACGCAGCAGATTGCCCAGGTCTTCACGGCTCTGGGCGTTCTGAGGTTCCTGACGAAGGAAGTCCTTGCAGCGGCAGAACTGACCGAAGAGCTGGTTGTCGAGATCCTTGCGGTCGGTTACCACCACGATGGTTACTTCGGGCAGTCGCTGCACCAGCTGGTGGGCGTAGAACACCATGGAGAGGCTCTTGCCCGAACCCTGCGTGTGCCAGAACACGCCGATTTTTCCGTTGCCTTCCACTGCGGTACGGGTGCGCTGCAGGGCTTTGCCCACGGCGTAGTACTGATGATAGGCGGTAAGAATCTTGGCGTATTTGCCCTGGTTCTTGTCGAAGCAGATGAAGTTCTGCAGGATGTCGAGCAGTCGCTGCTGCTGGAACATGCCGAGGAAGAAGGTGCGATAGTCGGCAAAGAGGGTTGACTCGTATGAGCCGTCTATGGTCTTCCATTCCATGTAGCGGTCTTGCTTGGCGGTGATGGTTCCGGCACGAGTCTCGCTCATGTCGCTGATGACGTTGAAGGCGTTGTAGCTGAAGAGGCTCGGAACGTCCTGCTGATAGTTTCTGATCTGCTTGTAGGCATCTTCTACAGTTGCGTCTTCGGAGATGGCGCTTTTCAGCTCCACCACCACGAGGGGCAATCCGTTGACCATCACCACCATGTCGCAGCGCTTGTTCTTATACTCTTCTACCCGCCACTGGTTCACCACCTTGAAGAGGTTTCTTTCGGGATGGTCGAAGTCGATGAGCCTCATCAGGGCTGTTCGTTCTTCGCCATTCTGCAGGAATCCCACCTCCAGACCGTTTTGCATCCAGAGTGTAAACTGCTCGTTGTTCTGTTCTAAAGTACCGATGCTGATGTTGGTGATTTGCTTGATTCCTTCATCCATTGCATCGGCTGGCAGTTGAGGATTAAGCCGTCGCATCGAGGCGACCAAATCGGCACGATAGAAGGGCTCCTTATAGTCGCGCTCCACCTCGTAGCCACATTCGTACGCATAGCCGAGTTCGTCCCGGAACAGGGCAATGAGCGTTTGCTCGTATGCGTCTTCGGTGAATTTCTTGTCGTCTGCCATATTATTAATATTTTATATTTTCTTTCTCGTTATTTTCTTTCGTTGCTCTTCTTATTCCGGAACTTCCAGCTCGCCTGACATTAAGCGAGGGAGAAGGGTGTCGCGGAGAGTGGAGAGGGTTGTATTCTCAGTACCCTTTATCTGCTTCTGTTTCTGCAAATTAGCAATTATCTTCTGAAACTCCACAATATCTTGTTCTCTCGGAATCAATACAGGTTCCTTTTCGATGAAGTCTTTTATTGCAAAGTTCTTAATGCCAGAAGTTCCATTCTCGTAACCAAACATAATGTCATTATCATATTTGTATTTCCATGAATAATAAACATAAGAACTGAATTGGCTCAAAGGACGCAATACCTTGCAAAAGTTCGTACATACAATATCATGTTTGTATTTCTTAAGCAGCTCCTCTGTAACGAGACTCGTTCTTCCTGTTGAAACAGTAGCAGTACCTCCCGAGATTTCCACGAGAATATCTTTATCTTTAAGATGCTTGGCTTGATAGTTCTTTTCCAAAATATAACGCTGGGGAGTTTTACCTCTTACACCATTATTTATATCTTGGAAATCACAACCTCTTACGCAAGCAACTTCATGCGTATAGTTTCCTTGAGGTTTTTCTTTTCCCCAATCTCCGGAAATCAGACTTTCTATCATTTCTGAATAGCTTCCTACTTTCCATCCTTCCGGAATCATTCCCAATTCACTATCCACGAACTTACCATCCT
>OQVR01000900.1_pt1 | contig 13333 bp, 14 predicted proteins | sample 1691521 | NCBI WGS metagenome assembly OQVR01 (sample SAMN03418256, study PRJEB22391) | human gut metagenome | biome: human-gut; feature: organic feature; material: feces | host: Homo sapiens | place: Tanzania | collected 2013-01
GAACTGGGTCGAACGACGCGCCTTGTGGTGACCAAAGTGCTTACGTTCAACGACGCGGCTGTCGCGGGTCAAGAACCCTGCGGCCTTTAATGCCGGACGCAATTCTGGTTCGATTTTTTCCAGTGCCTTGGAAATGCCGTGTTTTACAGCACCTGCCTGACCAGACAAACCGCCACCAATAACCATCGCGTGTATATCATATGCAGTTTCGCGTTTTGTAACGCCGAATGGTTGCGCAATAATCATTTGCAACACTGGACGACGAAAATATTTGTCGGCCGGGATTTCATTGACAAAGATGTTGCCCTTGCCCGGAACCAAATATACGCGTGCAACGGAATCTTTACGTTTGCCAGTTGCATATGTTGCGCCAGTCAATTTAACGCATGCAGCCTTTTCCGCAGCGGTTGCTTTTTTGGCAACTGGTGCTTTTCTCGCTGGGGCGGCTTTCTTTACCGTCTTTGATGCTGTTGCAGTCTTTTTAGTTTCTGTCATTATTCGCCCCTTTTGTTTTTACGGTTCAATTCGGCAAAATTGATAACAACTGGTTTCTGGGCGGCGTGTTTATGTTCCGCACCAGCATAAATATGCAGTTTGGTCAAACGCTGGTTCGCCAATGCAACCGCTGTGCGGCGTCCCATCATGCGTTTAACAGCGTTGAAAACCAACTGTTCAGGCTTTTCGCTGCGCATTTGGCCCAGTGTGCGTTCTTTGATTCCGCCGGTCCACAAAGAGTGCCAAAAGAACTTTGTCTTGTCAGCCTTTTTACCAGACAGCGCAACCTTGTCTGCGTTGATAATGATAACATGGTCACCGCAATCCATATTCGGTGTCCATGTAGGCTTGTTCTTGCCACGCAGGATGTTTGCAGTAAATGCCGCCAAACGTCCCAGCGTGCAATCGGTCGCGTCAATCAAATACCATTTGGCATCCAATTCACACTTTTTTAACGATTTTGTCGCTGCCATTTTTATATTTCCTTAGGTTTTTACTAATTTAGCGCACGTATTATGACGCAACTGCTCAGAAATGTCAAGAAAAATCCGTGCGGTATAATAATACCGCATAAAAGTGAGGAAGTGATATAGTGACAAAGTGACAGAGTGAAACAGTGATACAACTTTTTCACTTTATCACTGAATCACTTTATCACTAAAAAACGCCCGAATGGGCGTTTTTTTTTACATTTCGTCCGGCACGCGCAGTCCCATCAGGTCAATTGTGCGCCCCAGTGCATCGGCGGCAATTCGCACGATATGCAGGCGTTGCGCCCGGGCGTCAGATGGAACGTCTTCGCGCAGAATAGGACAATTATGATAAAATGAATTTATCAACTGGCACAAATCGTATGCATAGTTCGCAATCATATCGGTTGCACGATTGTCAAATGCGGACTGAACCGTGCGTTCAAAATCCAGAATTTCAATCAACAAATTGCGTTCGTCAGCAGTCAATTCTGTCAGTTGGGTAGACACTGTGTCCCCTGCCCGACGTAAAACCGAATTCAAACGCACTGCGGTGTATAATATGTATGGACCAGTGCGTCCCTCGAAACTGGTAATTTGGTTCGGGTCGAAAATATAATCGGCACGAACATCGTGAATCAGGTCGTTGAATTTGATTGCCGCCAATGCAATTGCGTCAATTGTGTCATCGTTCAGTTGTTTACCGGCATCCATCACGCGGGTGTGCACGGCGTCGCGCACTGTATCCAAAACATCCAGTAATTCTGCCACGCCACCATCGCGACTCTTGAAAGGTTTGCCGTCGGCCCCAGTAAGTGCGCCGAAACCAGTGTGGAATAATTCGGCGTTGGTGATTTTTGCCAAACTGGCGGCACGAAATACCTGTTGAAAATGCAGATTCTGGCGTGAGTCGGTAAAATATCCGATAATATCCGGATTATCTGTTTTTGTGCGGTAATATATCGCCGACAGGTCTGCGGCGGCATATGTTTGGGTGTCAGCACTGGTGCGAAATATCAACGGTGGCATTGGCGCACGGTCATCATCGCGTTTGATGTTCACAATCATTGCACCATCGTCCAATGTCAACAGGTTTTTGGATTCCAAGATTTTCTGCATTTCTGGGACGTATTCGGCAACGCCACGTTCGCCCATTGTTGCGTCAAATGGCAATACGTTTAACCGGCGCAACACTGTGTCCATTTGTGTCAATGATATTTTCATAAACGCGTCATAAATACGCTTGCATTCCGCATCGCCCGCTTGCAGTTTTGCAGTTGTTTCTTTGGCTCGTGCCAGCCATGCACTATCGGTTTTAGCACGTGCGGTTGAAGCCGGATAGATTTTGTTTAATTCTGTGGCGTTCTGGGGCATGCCGTATTCCATAATCCACGTGATAATCAGTCCCATCGGACGCCCCCAGTCACCAATGTGATTGTAACTTTTAGTTTTGTGCCCCAATGATTTGGCAATGCGATTAAATGTATCGCCCACGATTGTCGTACGCAGGTGTCCGATATGTAACGCCTTGCCTACGTTGTATCCGCCGTAATCTAAATCGATTTTCAGTGGTTGTGTGGTGCACAGGTTTGGCGCGTTATATGTGGCGTGCCAAATAAAATCATCGCGTAATTTAATGTTGATAAAGCCTGGGCCGGCAATTGATGCGTCGGCGACGAAGTCCAATTCGCGCAGTTTTGGTAATAATTCACCCGCCAATTCGCGTGGGTTTTTGCCGGCGCTCTTTGCCATGACCATAGCAGCATTTGTGGCAAAATCCCCAAATTCGCGGTTACGTGGCACGTCCAGTTTAACCGTCACGCCCAGTTTGTCGTTTATCGTATCTGATATATATTTATACAAGTTCATTTTTTATACCTGTCGTAAAAAATTGTTGTTATATTGGTAGTACAACACGGACGCGAAGACCGCCCAATTCGCTGTTTTCCAGGAACATTTGGCCACCGTGGTTTTCAATCGCGGTCTGGGCAATTGATAGCCCCAGTCCGGTTCCCCCAGTGTCGCGCCCACGTGCATTATCCAGGCGGACAAATGGGCGCATTGCGTCGGCCTTTTTATCATCTGGAATGCCAGGGCCGTCATCTTCAATAATAATTTCAACCTGGTCAGCGGTGTCAATCTCGGTAATCTTGATTTTCTTTTTGGCAAAACGTGCCGCATTTTCAATAATATTGCCGAATGCGCGTGCTAATGCCATCGGGCGCGCATAGAACTGTGCTGGCGTGTCCGGGAATATTGTTTCAATCTTTTTGTCTGGGGCTGCGTCACGCGCTGTGCGTAACAGCATTGCGGGCAATTCGGTTGTCTGTTCAATTTCGGGTGTTTCACCACGTGCAAATGCCAGATATCCGTTAACCATTTCAGACATGCGATCAATGTCGCGTATCAGTTCGTCGTTTGTTGCGCTGCCAGTTTCAACCGCCAAACGCATGCGTGTCAATGGGGCCTTTAAATCATGGCTGACCGCGTTTAACATATCTGTGCGAGTGCGGTTATATCTGTTCAAACGTTCCTTCATCGTAATCATTGCGATGGCGGCGTCGCGTATTTCACGTGACCCCGATGGCTTGAATCCTGGCGCGTCCAAACCGCGTCCAAACCGATTTGCTGCCTTGGCAATACTGCGTATGCTGCGCGTGTGCAGCACGATAAATGGCGATACCAACAGTAATACAATCAGGAACGAGCCAACTAACCAAATCAAAAACACCTCGGTGCTGGTAGAATACACACGATATAGCGATGTGCCAAATGTCGCAACGCTGCCGTTCTTGGTTGGAATATCAACGAACATCAGGCGTTTGTCCTTGTCGATATAGATTTTGGCGGGTCTGTTCAGACGTTTTGACAATTCCGACGCCAGACGGCCTGTTTCGCGGGAATGATTATCGTTTTTTTTGGGACGATTCAGGTGCGGATTTACGGAAACATTTATCCCAATATCGCGTGCCATTGATGACAATGCGTCGTTATCACCGCTGTCCATAAAGTTCATCATGGTTGTAATTTCGCCCGCCAATGTGCGTGCTAACGTCGCATGAACGCGATCCCAGTGGTTGCCGAAAAATACATTAGCAACAATAACCTGGGCCACAATTAGTGGGACAGTTATCATCAAAATTGTGCGCCATAAAAAGCTGCGTGGTATCAATCTCATTTATTTGTCACCATTATTGTTGTTTGTGGTGGGCGTGGATATCAATTTATACCCGCGACCACGTATCGTTATTATATCCAGATTGGATAATACACTATTTAATTTTCCACGCAAGCGTTTTGCAACCATGGGCGACGCGGGCGCGATATTACCCATTGGACGGGTTAAATGGGCCAATAGTTTTTTTTCTTCGCCCGATAGTCCTAAAATACGGCGGTTACCATTCGCATCGTATACAAAGAATTCGTCGTCAGCAAACGCCAGGCCATCCGGCATTGGGGCATCAATGGTGGCAGTGCGATTGCGCGTTATGTTGTTCAAGCGCAAAATCAATTCCCGCAACTGAAACGGTTTGGCCAAATAGTCGTCTGCCCCCGCATCCAATCCGTCAATTGCGTTTTCTGAGCCCGTCATCGCAGTCAGCATAATTACTGGTGTCGCGTCGCCTGTCCCACGCAGATTCTTTAAAAACGTCAGACCATCTGTGCCAGTCATCATCCGATCCAGCACGATTGCGTCAACCGTCACCCGCCCCAGCACATCAGCACCCATTTCGGCAGAATCAGCCGTTATAACGTTAAAATCGTTATTCTGCAGTCCGCGCGCCAATGTTCGACGCAGCATATCGTCATCATCAATAATCAGAACAGTCTTGTTCATTTACTTTTGCATTGGTTCAACGGCATATTCCCCTGGGCGAATTGTGCGCAGACGGTTGTTGGCACTGGATGTGCTGGCGTCTTCGTCATCAACTGCGGCGCGGAAAGTCATACCGTTTGTCGTAAATTCTGTCTTGAACAACGCGTAACCTGTGCCCCCACCAGTTGTTGGGCCCTGCATACCCAACGAGTAGTAACCGCCCAGGATACCATAATCCAAGTCAATATAATCAATGCTGACCAACAATGACACGTTGCTGATACCGTCGCTGGTCATGTTGCAGGCAAATTCACGGTTGGATAGTGTTGCCTGAGAATTGATTGGCACAACGATATCCATAACAGTCGGTTCACATCGACGTTCAATACCGTTGACCAAGAATTCATATGTCATACCCACGGTCGCCTTGGACAAACCAGTTGAAACATTTACCTGGGAAATAGTCGCCTTGGGAATCTTGACCAGGGCGTTGGCAATGCCACTGCGGACTGGGAACGATATGCCTGATTGCAGGCAATCACGCGAAAATGGGTCTGCCTCGCATATATAAACACGGGAGTGGCCGTTCATCATAAACATATTGGCCAGGCTGTTAAATAAAAACGTCCGTGTGATTTTTTCATTTAGACGCGTACACCCAAAATTACGGCATACAATCATAGGACGGTCGGCAAATATTACGCCTGGGTGTGCCTGCTCTTCGGTGGCGCGTGCGTCAATAATGTTCTGGTCATAGTCCAGACTATCCGCGCGTTCCATAAATTCTGTTTCTGGAATGAAATTCGGGTCATCTGGGTATGCGTAATAAGACTGAACCGGGGTTTCGGTATAAATAGTCTGAAAATTATCATACACGATTTCTTCGTCTGCCAACGCAGGGGCGACAGTCGCGCATACAGAAGCGATAATCACTGGTAAAATAAATCTAGCCATATCAAAGCCTTTCGTTCTCTCGTAGATAAATCTTAGAACATTTGCGCGTGTTGTGTCAAAGCAAAAATATTTTTATTGCAAGTTGACCTTTGTTTGTTCTACATTATAATGCGAAATTGATAAGAGATAGCAAAAATAAAAAGGTGAGAGCCATGGTTGATGTCATTATTTCCGGCGAGTCTGGCAAGTTGCATGCGGTATATCATAAATCAGTCGTGCCGTCTGCCCCATTGGCGGTCGTGTTGTCTGGGAATCCGCGGCAAAAGCATCACATGAACGATCGTGTATCATATGCGATGTTCCGGGCATTTATGGATATTGGCTTTTCTGTGGTTCGTTTTAACTATCGCGGCGTCAATGATTCCGAGGGGGCAATTGGGACCACGGCGGATAATATGTTGGATATTGCGACCGTAATTGACTGGATTCAGAATAAAAATGAGGACAGTGCTAAAATCTGGTTGGCTGGTCACCAATTGGGTGCGTGGTATGTATTGCAGGCAATGATGCGCCGGCCCGAGGTGTCAGGTTTTGCCTTGGTATCGCCAGATACCAGCGTTTCGGATTTTACATTCTTGTCGCCACGCCCAAACCGGGGGCTGTTATTACAGGGGGCGGCAGAGGCAGATGATGCGCGGGCATTTGCATCACACTTGACCCAGGTATTAAAAAAACAGGCACAGATTGATTTGGAGACAATCCGGGTAAAAAATGCCGATGTGAATTATTCTACACCAGCAGATCTGCGCCAGATGTATAATGACTTAAAGGCATATGTTGGTCGTGAAAACGCCGAAGACAAGTTGTTGTAGCAATGCAGACGGACAAAGATAGATTTTTAGACCCAAATATACCCGATGAAATGGCGGCGTCTATTCGTCCACATACATTGTCGGATTTTATTGGGCATAATGCGCTGAAACAGAATTTGTCTGTGTTTATATCTGGGGCCAAATCCCGGGGCGAGGCAATGGATCATGTTCTGTTATACGGGCCACCGGGATTGGGCAAAACGACATTGGCACATATTGTGGCAAACGAATTGGGAACAAATTTTCGTGCGACGTCAGCTCCCATGTTGACCAAGCAAGGTGATTTGGCCGCAATATTGACTGCGCTGGAACCGATGGATGTGTTGTTTATTGATGAAATTCATCGTTTACCGACCGCAATCGAGGAAGTTTTGTATTCCGCAATGGAAGATTTCAAATTGGACATCATGCTGGGCGAAGGACCGTCTGCGAAAAGTGTTCGTATTGACTTGCCGCCGTTTACGCTGGTTGGCGCAACAACTCGCACAGGGTTGCTGTCTAATCCATTGCGTGACCGATTTGGGATTGATTTGCGCCTGACATTTTATTCGCCGGACGATTTAGCAAAAATTGTTATGCGCAGTGCGAATATTTTGGGCACACCAATTGATGCAGACGCGGCGTTGATGTTGGCGCATAGTGCGCGTGGTACCCCTCGTATCGCAAACAGACTGTTAAAGCGTGCACGTGACTTTGCAACGGCGTTGTCGTGCGGCACGATTTCCACAGATACAGTCAAAACCACCCTGTTTCAATTACATATTGACGGGTGTGGTCTGGACGAAATTGATCGCGAGTATATGTCAACGATTGTTCGGCATTATGCTGGGGGGCCGGTCGGTATCGAAAATTTGGCAGCAGCGTTGTCAGAACCGTCTGACACCATAGAGGATGTAATTGAACCATATTTAATGCAATTGGGCTTTGTTCAGCGCACGCCACGTGGGCGTGTTATTACGGACGCTGGATATACCCATCTAGGGTTGGAGAAATAAAATTATGTCAATGACGACGACTGTTGAGTATAACATTCATAAATTCCCATTTATGACGGCATATTGTGACACTGATGCGGGCGGTATTGTCTATCATGGTCGATATATTGAAATTGCCGAACGTGCGCGTATGGATTGGCTGCGTGGGATAACGTTTCCAGAAGGTGACGTTGGGTTCATAATTCGAGATTTATCGGTGCAGTATAAATGTCCGTTGCATGTTCGTGATGAATTGGTTGTTGAAACATCGGTTACAGACTTACGTTCCGCGGCGATATTGATGGAACAGAAATTTATGCATGGTCACACGGTCTGCGCTATTATGAAAAGCACGGCTGTCTATGTCGGTGGCAATATGCGCCCAAAGCGTATTCCGTCGGCAGTGATTGAACGTATTGTCAATCCTATGGTGGTCAGCAAGCAGAGATAAAAGCCGTCCCAAATGTCAATCATACATACGTTTCCATTTGCTATTGCATACGCGGATACGGACGCGGGTGGTATTGTCTATCACGGTCGGTATATTGAAATTGCCGAACGTGCGCGTATGGATTGGTTTCGCGGGGTGTGTGTGCCTGGTGATGATATCGGGTTTGTTGTGCGTGAATTGCATATTAAATATATCCAGCCATTAAAATTGGGCGATGAATTTGTGGTTGAAACGGTAATAACGCACGTTGGCGCGGCGTCGATGGATTTACAACAAAAGTTCGTGCGTGGTGATGAAATTTGTGCTATACTGGGCCTAACGGTTGTATATATTGATGGCGACATGCGCCCCAAGCGTATACCCAATCAGATTTTACAGAAAGTAACTGTGGAATAATCAAGGAAAAAGGAAAGGAAAATGACAAATAGTTTCTCGTTGGTAAATTTGTTTACCGGTGATATTGTAACATTGTTTATATCACTGGTTCTGGTAGCGGCCAGTGTTATGTCCTGGGCGATTATTATTGAAAAAATCCGCCTGTGGCGTTATCAACGCAAAAATCCGGTTAAAATTAAATCAGCTGATAATCTGGATTTGATTGCAGATCGTCTGACGCGTCCGTTTGACAAGAATCTGTGGTTCTTGTCTATGGTTTCGTATGTCGCGCCGTTTATCGGGCTGTTTGGCACGATTTGGGGCGTTATGGATTCTTTTGCGTCAATTGGCGTGAACCAGTCGGTATCGATTGGCGTTGTTGCGCCGGGGTTGGCGACGGCATTAGGAACAACGGCGTTGGGATTAATTGCTGCGGTGCCAGCGGCCATCGCGTATCAATATTTTATCAAGAAAGCGGACGAATTATACGACGACTTGGATGACACACGTCGTGAAATGCAGGCCGCACGTAAATAAGGGGGCGTTTATGTCGCGCAGAAGACAGAGAAATTCTGATGCCGCAATTTCGTTGACGCCAATGATTGACGTTATGACGGTGTTGCTGGCGGTGTTTATGGTAACGACCCCGATGATGACAACAGGTATTGACCTGGATTTGCCGAATGCCGGTCATACCACATTGACGGGCAATGACCATGCAATTCAAATCAGTGTTGATGCATCGGGTCGCTATTTTATTGGGCAACAGCAGTTATCGCGTGACGACGTTGTAAAGCGTGCAATTGCAATGCGCGGGGAAAACCCACAATTGACGATAATGATAAACGGCGATCGTCGTGCCGACTATGGCGCGGTGATGTCGGTTATGGGCAAGTTGAAGGACGCCGGATTCCAGCGGGTTGGCCTGCGCACCCAGGTGGATAAGTAGACTTTGATATGAAATATAAGTTTAATATTTTCAAGTCTGAAAATCTGATGATGTCCGTGATGGGGCATCTGGTGGTATTGGCAGTAATGATAACGTCGTTTGCGTTGGTGGTTGACCGTGCAACTTTGGTTGCGCCTGACCGAATTCAGATTTATGAAATTGACCTGAATGCGGTACGCGTGTCTGGGGATGAATCTATATTATATAATGTCAATGCGGATACAACCCCGACACCCGACGCACCGAACCCAGAACAAAAACCCGAACCCGCGCCGGCGGTTGATGATAAACCGATTGAATCACCATCATTGATAGACGATACCGCGCCCGACACGCCCCAGGACACTGCGACCTCGTCGGACGCCAAGAATCCAGATGACACCCCCGCCCCACGTAAAAAGACCGTCGTCCGTGTCAATCGCCAGGTTGTGTCATTGGACCGGACGTTGACAATATCGGTGGTCGACGCGTTGCGTGTTGCGATGACGCGCTGTTGGGCAATTGATACAAATCATCCGGGCATTGGGGATATTCGTGCGGTGGCACACTTGACAATGCGGCGTAATGGTACGGTGCGTGATGTGTGGTTCGAATCGGCGGCACGTGCAGATTCTGATCCGGCGTTTGCATATGTCCTGGACACGATTCGTTCGGCAATAAACGTGTGTCAGCCATTCAAGATGTTGCCACAAAATGAATTTTCAAAGTGGGAAAAGATTCAACTGACCTTTTACCCGACCCAGGGAAAGGTTATGTGATGTAGTTTTTTCCCCCCCCTGACCAGCCGGGGTGGCACAACGTGCCGGGGTGTCGGCATAGTCGGTCCCTGCGGGGCAATGGTCCCCGACCTTCGTCGGGGTGACGTTTTCCATTTACACTTTTTCACTCTATCACTTTATCACTCCGTCACTAAAAAAAACCGCCCAGATGGACGGTTACCAGACACACGATAAGCCGGATTCTGTTCTGCCCCGGAGCCGTCATAACAACCGCCATCGGGGTAGCGAGCATAATCAATCTGCATCCGATGTTGCCACCGGACGTCAAGCCTTCTACCCGCCCCCTGGGTGGGACACTTTAAGCGGGGGCCTATTTGAAGTTGCTGCGCACAGAGATTGCCCGTTTCACTCGAATTTAATCGCTTCGTCACTGTTGCTCTAATCGTCGGGTCGCCCCGCTCGGTCATTAGCCGATGTGCCGTCCCATGCAGTCCGGACTTTCCTCCGCCTTGGAACCATGATGGTTCTTTGGGCGACTATGCTCTGTGCGTCTGGATGGACAAAATTTTATCAGTAATTTGTCAAAATTCAACGAAAATTTTGTTAGATACATGACCTTAAAGGTAAAAAAGCATTTTTCTCTTGCAGTGAAAGCGGCTTTTTTTCTAAGATGAGTAATAAAAGAGAAAAAGAAGTGGGAAGAATGTCCAGAATTCTGCGTTTTTTTGCATTTGTATTTGGTGTTTTTTGTGTCGGTAATGTGCTGGCGGCAGGCTATTCATGTCCCACGTACAAGCAATATACCAGTTGCGCAGTGGGTTATTACATGACGTCTAATGCGTCATCAACAACGTATAATGGTACGCCTGCGGTTGGAAACGCATGTCGTCCCTGCTCTGTCATGGGACAATACAACAATATCGACAAGTATACTTGTCCTGGTGGCACGGCCGCACCGGTCAAAAAAACGGTTAAGGTAACCTATGTATTAAACGGCGGCAGTGGCACGACGCCGGTGGCAACCGCATGTAATTTTGGCGAGGCGTGCAGTTTGAATCCGGGGACTGGCACAAGTTATCGTCGTGCGGGGTATCGTTTAGTTGGATGGTCAACTGCAAGTTCAGCAACGTCAGGGGCGTTTTCGATGGTTCTTACGGCTAACACCACGGTTTATGCAGTATGGACCCGGTGTGCGCAGGGAACATATAAAACAGCGTCGGCTACCCCTGCATCGGCCTGTGCGACAATGTCATATGGTTATCATGGCACAGGATGTGATAGCAGCTATATGGCATGTACTGGCCAGGCGCAGTGTACAGGCACCACATTTTGCGAGCAACATATAAAGCAAGAGTGTCCAGACCCCAACAGTGAAGAGAACAGACGTGAAATATTCCCTGAAGAATACAGTGGCTCGCAGATGGTAGGAGGCAAGGTAGTCTCGGCAAATGGACGTGGTGCGATTACAGAGTGTATGGCGTTGGTGTGGTATGATCCGGATCCCAATGTGACTGATGGTCAAACAGTCGGATTGCATGAATATGTATTCGTAGAAGGTGATACAAAGAGATACCAAGGAGAAGTGTCCAGCTGGCTATACGATGCGGTTGGACCTGGTTATTACCTGACCGATGAATCGGGTTGTGACGAAGGTTATGCTTCTTATAAATCGGTAGATATATGTCCTGTTGGTGCAGCGTGTCCTGGCAAGGAGAGGGTCGAATGCGATTCGTCAAACGAAGCAACGGTTTTAACAGAAACATTTGGTCTGGAAATCTGTACCGATGGAAATACAACTAGTTCAACTGGATCAATAAAATGTGATTCTGCATGTTCAAACGTGATTGGTGCTGCCACATGGACGACGCCAACGTGGTCACCGTCAACCAGGCAAGTATTGGACAAGTGTGCCATCAACACATGTTCAACTGGTTACACGCGTAGTGGCTCTGCCAGCAGCACCGCTCCTGCTTCATATACCTGTTCTGCGAATTGTAACAAGGTTACATTGAACGGAATAAAAAATGGTGGTTCTGGGACGACGACGCTGTATAAAAAAACGGGTTTGGCAACGTGGTACAGTGACAACGCATGTTCAGATGTCGTAACAAAACTGTCGCCATTGCCGACTAAGCCAAATGCATCGTATGCCGGACACTACAATACTTCGGCTGCAACTGGTGGAACGCAGTGTGTGGCAGCAAATGGCACATTCAAAACAGCCGCGGCCTGCAATGTTAGTGGTAATACTACATTCTATGCACAGTATAAGTGTGACTCTAATTATCTAGGTAGTGGAACACGTATTGCTGGGGCTTGTACTGGAACGGTCCGCACGATTTATTTAAAGAGTTATGACGGTTCTGCAACACACAGCACGATATATCAAAAATATGCAACGGGCTGGTACAGTAACAGTGCGGCAACAAACGAAATCAGCAAAGCGGACATTCCAAGCCGCGATGGGTATACGTTCCGCGGATTCTATACGAGCAAACAGACTGATTTGACCGCGTCAGGCGGCACGGGAACGCGGCGCATAACGGCGAATGGAACACTGCCAGCAAATACAACGTTTACGTCCAATACAAACTTGTTTGCTGCGTGGGCACATAATTGTATTCAACCATCAAATGGTACGTGTACACTGACCATCAGCGACACTGGAACAGTGACGTATGCCACAACGTGTAAAGCGGGGTATTACATCAGCGGCGCTGGGACATACAATCCTACGTGTACACCGTGTGGCGATGGGACATACAGTGCTGGCGGAACAGCGACATCGTGCACAACGTGCCCGGGCGAATATACGCACAGTGATGGTACGCGTGCGGCGAGTGGCAATTGCTATTTAACAACTGTTGCAGGCAAATATGTTGCAACAGCCAATGCGAATCAGATTACATGTGACAACACCACAGCATATTACTATCCTGGTGGAACCAAGGTGTATTATGGGGGAACAGGTGGTAATGTGCCATTAATCAAAGGTGAATGGAATGCGGTGAATACCGGTGGCACATGTGCAAGCAAAGCATACTGTCCAGCAGGGACATGGGGTAGTGTCGCTGGAACCTGTGATTCAATACCAGCAGGGTCTTATCCGGGTGCTGCATCTGGTTGTGCCACCAAAGATGATGCAGGTGATTACATTGGTTGTTCTGGATATGAAGCATGCAGCAGCCTGTCTGGTGTATCGGTATCTGGTGGAACATACACTTCGGCTGCGGGGTCCAAGAACAGCAAGGCGTGTAAGTACACTGCGCCGAGCAAGACGATAACAGGCTGTTCGACGGTTACAACGAACACCGTGA
>OQVR01000905.1_pt1 | contig 13270 bp, 8 predicted proteins | sample 1691521 | NCBI WGS metagenome assembly OQVR01 (sample SAMN03418256, study PRJEB22391) | human gut metagenome | biome: human-gut; feature: organic feature; material: feces | host: Homo sapiens | place: Tanzania | collected 2013-01
TCGGCATAGAGCACATGGTCGGTGTTATTGTAAATCTTCACATAATCGTCGCCGTAGTATTGGTTGCCTGTGGAACGCAATGTGCCGGTGAAGAAAATTTCGCTGATTATGAAGTCGTCGTTAGTTTCGGCTTCAAAAGTGTCGAAAGTGATGGCCTGGTTTGCGGCCGACACCTCAACCGACGGGCTGAAAGCCTTGATGTGGTGAACAGTGGTGTCGCCGGGCAGAGAGGCATCGGCATCGTAGCTGATGTCGTAGAGACCGGTGAGCAGCTTTATGTCGGCACGCGAGGTGAATGTGGCGGTCTGCTTGGTGGAGACGTTATTCACCTGAATTTGCTCGTTGGTGATGGTGGCACCTTGCAGGTCTTGCGGCAGATTGACCGACATGGTGGGGGCAATGGTGGTCACCGAGTCGGCGAGCTTGTCGTCGCAAGCCGTGAGGGTGGCAGCAATCAGCATTGCCATAAAAAAGAATCGTAATAATTTCATATCGTTGTGTTTTTTAGTTTCTTGTGTTTATCTATGTGTGTTATAAACTGAAGTTTAGCTCCATGCCGAAATAGGGGTCGGTGACGCGGCGCACCATGAGGCCGTTTGACTTGTAGTCGGGCAGATAGTCGAGCATGCGGTTGGCGAAAACAGCGATGCGCAAGTGCTTGCCGATTTCCTTGGTTGCCTTGAGGTTGACGTACATGGCAATTGGGGTGGTCTGGCGGCGATAGGTGTCGCTATTGTAGGTCTGCACGAGGAACTGGAGCGTTTGGTCGTGCTTTAGCTCCTCGGTGTAGGGGTGCAGTTGGCCGTCGGCCACATCGAGATAGTAGTCGGGCGTGCCGTTTTGCCAAAGTTTCTTGGTGGTGACGAACCACATGCACTGAATGGAAGTGGAGAAGATGAGCCCCCAACGCTTGATTTGGGTGTCGAACATGAAGTTGGTGTTAAATTGGTCGTTGACACGGCCGTCGTTCATGTTGTAGTAGCCGATGTAGTTGTTGCGCACCGGCACACTGCCCACCACGTCGCTCACGGGGTTGAACAGCATCTGTGAGTTGGTGTAGGTGGAGTGAAACCACGCGCCGGTGATGGTGAGCGCGGTGGCAAGCGGCTGCCAGCGTGCGCTGTTGAACACAAACTCTATGCCTTCTTTGTCGAGGCGGCTGCCGTTGGTGGCCTTGCTGTAGCCACTAAGTTCCTTGACCTGTGTTGACGGCAGGGTGGAGAGGTCGATAGGCTTGGTCATGTTTTGAGCCTGGTCGGCCGTGATGCCGCTGGCGTCGTATTTTGTGTAGGAATAAGGCTTATAGAACGATGAGTAACGGAAACCGGAAGTCATCTTTTCGTTGAAATAGGTGATTGACAACGAGTTTTTGCCAATGGTGGCACCAAAGCGCACCTCCCACTTGTGGTTGCGTGCCGGCTTGAGCTGATAGTTGGTCACATCGTCGATGTAGGTGCGCAAGCTGATGCGGCTTAACTCGTTGGGGTGATACACGTTGTAGTAGTTGAGCTGAATGAAGTCGGTGTATTGCACTTGAGGGAACAGGTAGGCTATAGTGGGCATTTTGGTCGTCAAACCATAACCGCCGGCTATGAAGGTGCTCAACTTGTGGCCGGCAATAGAGGTGGAGGGGAAATCGAATTTCAAGTTAAGACGCGGGTCAAGATATGTCTTGCCACTAAGGCTGTAGCTGCTGTTAAGCCCCACGAGCTGAATGGTGCGCACACCTGTCTGGAGGTTGAGCTTGCAGTTGCCCACAGGCGATGTGAACACATTTTCGGCATACCACGAGAGAACGTTGAGCGCGGGAATGTCTTTATAGGCTCTGGGGCGTGTTGACCAGCTCGCCGACAGCGGTTTCGTGAGGTCATAGACCTGTCCGTCGCCATAGTTCTTAGACGTGGTGAGGTCGCCGCCCAGCTTGTATTCGTTTTTCACCTTGCCGCTGGTGGCACTGCCCTCGGCTTTGAGCTTGACGAACAAGTTGAGAGGTTTGCCGTCGCTCACAAAGTCGGCCAGATAGCCACTGAGCAGATAGTGGCCGTCGTGCACGCCCTCTTGCATGGAAGTGGGAGCCACCGAGGCGCGCTGCGGAGCAACGTCTTTGTGACGCTCAAGACGGTCGTGCTGATAGCTGACCGAGGTGTTGAGGTTGACAGACGACAGCCATTCTATCTTTGAGAACTTGAATGTGAGGTCGCTGGTGTAGTTGATGCGGTTGTATGACGACTTGTAGTCGTCGATAGCGTTGTGATTAAGGTCGGGGTCATTTTTCGAGTTGTCGAAAGAGCCGGTGTAGTCAACGCCGGTAATCCAAGACGTTTCGACTGCAGCGTAGTTGAACCTGAAATTCAGTCGGCCAGAGAGGTTGACACGCTTGTAGTTCTCCAGATTGTTGCGAGGGTCAGCCTTGGAATCAAGAAAACCGCCGTCGAGATTGACGATGTGGTTGCTGCCACCCAGTTTGAAGCCCTTGCCAACTGACACGAGTTTGCTGTATTCGTCGGCCTTGAAACGCGCTGTGAGCGGAGTGGTGCGGCGAATGCGCTTTATGTTGACCATGCCGCTTGTGAGGTTGCCATACTCTGCCGACGGAATGCCGCGCACGATTTCCACGCTTTCGATGTTATCGGTGGAGATGGTGCGCATGTCCACGCCTTTGTTGGTGATGTCGCGCTTGGCTTCGGGCGATGAGGTGTCGGTGGTGCCGGGAATGTGCTGCATGTTGGCGTCGCCATTGATGGGTGCGCCATCGACCATGAACAATGTGCCGAGCGAGCTGATGGAGTAGTCGCTGTTAGACGAAGCACTGCCGGTGGCGGTGAGAGCACCGGTCTCACGCATGTTGATGGTGTTGGCAGCACCCATGTTGGGCGTTTTGGAAATGTTGCCGGGCAGCAATTCAAGCAGGTCGGTGAAACTTGTGGGCTGCAGGTGCGACATGGCGTCGCGGTAGATGTGCGAGCTGCTTGTCATGCCGGTGGATTCCTTGGCAGTCACAACCACCTCGTTGAGCACCTTTGTCTTTTCTTCGAGCGGCACTCTGACGGTGCGGTCGGCATGCAAGTTGACCCTGATGCTGGCTGTCTTGTAGCCCACAAACGACACTTTGAGCGTGTAGGAGCCTTCGGGAAGCGACAGGGAGAAGTGTCCGGCATGGTCGGTGACGGTGGATTTGCCCGACGGCGAGACTGCCACAGTGGCAAACTCCACCGGAGTGGCCTTGCCCTTGACGGTGACGGTGCCGCGCAACGCGAAATTGGCCGCTGCCGCATGAGAAACAGCCGTGAGAAGCAAAATTAGAGTGATAAAAATATTCTTCATCATTACCTTTTTAATGTGACTGCAAAATTAGTTGAGTGTCAAAGGCTTTACAATACCAAATAGTGTCTAATTGGAGAAGCAAAATCATCATTACTTGGTATTTATCAACGTGACAAATGCAAGTAACTTTGCAAGCGATAAACAAGCGATAGATAAACTAGTAGTTTTGCACACGAAAAAACGCAAAACATAATAACAAACTAATTTTAACAGATATGAAAAAAATCTTTACGTTAGCAGCAGTGGCGTTGGCATCAATGAGCATGCTCGCAACTGCACAAACCGCAGAATGGGGAAAAGTCCTCACTGCAAATTATGCCGACAGAGATGGCACATCAATGGCGGAGTCTTTGGCTTTGACCAGCGACGGTGTGGTGTGGCTTGGCCACGTGGGCTCTTACTCTGACAAAGACGACTTGAAGCTGGGCGAAACAGTGATAGGAAAAGGCACTGTATATACCGGCACATCAACTGCTGGCAACGAAACATTCACCATGACCAAGACTGACAAGTCGGGAAATGTGAAGTGGAGCATCTATTCGACAAACGGCGAGATTTACTCTAACAACGACTGGGTGAAAGTGGGCAAGGACGGCAGCATATATGCAGCATTCTTGATGCGCCACACTGACTCGCGCGGCACGGAGACTCCAGGCTTCGTTGACGCAACAGGCAATGAAACCAAACTGGCTGACTGGAATTGCATCAGCTCGATAGACAACATTGAGCATCGCTACTTCAAGGCTTTGCTGATGAAGGTGAGTGCTGCCGGAGCAATTCAATGGATTCGTGAAGTGTATGCAGACCCAAGCCCTATTGCCGGATCGTCAGCTAAGGTGAACGGACTGCCTATATATGTGTATGACCTTGCAGTGACCGACAATGCCATCTATATGGCAGGCCGCTTTACGGCCTTGACAAAGTTCACAAAGGCTGACGGCACAACAATAGACCTGACTCCTCACAATGTTGTGGGCTGGAACGGTGACCCGCAGCAAAGCGTTGGTGACATGTATGTGACGAAGTTTGACTTGAATGGCTATGCAGAGAAGACATTGACCACGACGGGCGTTGTGGCGTGTGAAACAATGCAAAAACTTTGTGTGAAAGACGGCAAATTCTACTTGTTCTCTTCTGTTAAGAGCGCAAAGAACTCAATCTGCAAGGACTATAAGATTGGTGACAAGACCTACGAGGTGCCTTCATATGTCAGTGCACTTGTGGCAGAGCTTGACGAGAACTTGAACGTTAAGTGGTCGCGCCTTTTCAAGGGAAGTGAAAACGCAAAGCCAAACAGTACTGGTATTCTGCAATATATGCATCTTAACAAAATTGATGATGACTTGTGGGTGACCGGTATGGGCCAATATACGTTGAGTAACGAAGATGGTACCAAGAAATTGGAAATGAAAGGTACAAACAACCAGGCATTCATCATTCGTCTGAATGCAGAAGACGGTGAGTGGATTAACGCTGTTTCGGCACTTAAAGACTACACAACGGCAATCACAGGATACTACGAACTGTTTGGCAGCGAAACAGACAAGAGCAAGGTGTGGGTGTATGGCTACAACTTTGGAGCCGATGGTGTGTTCTTGAGAGAATATAACAAAGACCTCACAACAGATAAAGACACCCAGGTGAAACTTATGAGCGGAGCAATGCCAACAGCATTTGCATCGGCAGTAGATGGTGATAAGCTATATATAGTGGCACGTGGCCGTGGCGACATTAAATTGACAGGTTTGGACCAGTCGTTCTCAGTGTCGAAATTCGCTGCGATGTATGCTTGCTTCAAGTTGCCGTTCAACATCTACACTGCAGTTGACAACGTGGCTGCAAAGGCCGAGGCCAAAATTTATGGCACACAAGGCACACTGCACGTGGTGGCAGAGGAAGCAACCACAGTGAATGTGTATAATTTGACTGGCTCGCTTGTGGCAAAACTCAGCGTGGTGGCCGGCGACAACACCGTGGCTCTGCCAGCCGGCATATACATAGCCAACGGTCAAAAGGTGGTGGTGCGCTAATAAGCACACACGCATTACTCTCGAAGAAAAACGGATAATGATATGAATTGAGCGAGTCGTGATTGCCATTGTGGCAATGCGGCTCGCTTGCTTTTTGGCATTGCTATTACCGATTTTTGTTACCTTTGGGGAGTTGTAAGACTCTGATTTTGAGATTATATGATGAAGAAACGTGCAAATGGACTTGTGATTGGCCTTGGCCTTGGCGCAATGTGTGCAGGGCTTGCGTGATGCAGCCTGTTTGTCACCCCAGGTCAGATGGCGGGAAAAAGAGATGTGTCGCCTGCCGCTGCCGACACTGCGCACCTGGACGGCGGCAGCTCGGCGCAATAGCGGTCGATTGTGGAAGTAATTTGTTAAAAAGTGCCTAATGTTCTGATTTGCTTGTTATAATTCTTGGATTTTTTCGTAACTTTGCAGTTCAATATAAAGAAGTTCGCACCGAGTAATCGGGGTTTGATATTTTAAAATAGTATTGTACAAAGGTTTTACCCGATTTTTCCGTAAAATCCACGCACACATAAAAAACATTAGTAAAGTGAATTTGTTTCAATCTTGGCGAAAAGCCGCATTTATCATTACGTTAGCCACAATCGCTGCCACCACCATATCGTGCACTAATAAAGCGGGAGCGTCGATATTCGACTCCACCCCCGACGACACTATTGCGCCCACACTCACCACTCGTGGACCAATGATGATTATGGAGGGCGAGCCTCACGACTCCACCTTCCTGACGCGTGGCGTGAAATATTCCGACAATTCGGGCGAGGCAAAACTCACCATCGACGCTTCGAAGGTGAACTGGAACCGACAGGGCATCTATGAGGTGACCTATTCGGTGAACGACTCTGCCTACAATGTGACCACCGTGACCGAGCAACTCCGTGTGGTGGGCAAAAACGAGAAAATCGTATATCTCACTTTCGACGACGGCCCATCGGTGTGCACCGATCAGATATTGAACATTCTGCGCCAAGAGAGGGTGAAAGCCACATTCTTCGTCACTGCGCAGTTCACCCCCTACCTCAACCGCATGGCAGCCATTGCCAAAGACGGCCATGAGGTGGCAATCCACACCTATTCGCACAATTTCAAAATCTATAAAAGCATCGACTCCTACTTTGCCGACCTCAACAAACTCAACGACTTGATTGAGAAATACACCGGCAAGCGTGCGCGCATCATGCGTTTCCCCGGCGGTAGCAGTAACTCGATTTACCGCAAATACAATTCCGACCCTAAATTTATGGACCGCCTGTGCGTGGCTTTGCTCGACAGCGGCTATCAGTTTGTGGACTGGAACCTTGATTCGGGCGATGCGCGTGGCAACAACATAGCCGCCGACCGACTCGTGCGCTCGGCTTGTGGCTCACGACACAACATTCAGTGCCTTTTGATGCACGACACCGGCGCAAAGCGCACCACCGTCACGGCATTGCCACAAATTATCCGCTACTTCAAGCAGCATGGCTACGAGTTTGGCGTGCTCAACAGCGTGGACTATCAATGTTGGCACGGCGGAGCGAAGAAGAAAGCCCGCCTCGAAGCGCTCAGAAAGAGTGGAAACGCTGCACCTGCGCCAGTTAAGACAGAAAAGCCAGCCAAGGTGGAGAAAAAGGCGGTGAAAACCGATTCAGCCGTAGCCGCACCAGTGGCAGCGAAGCCAGCCACCAAGCCAGCCACCACAGCACCTGCCACGGCAAAGTCAGCCACCACCAAAACGGCACCAGCCACCAAGCCAGCGGCAGCCGTGAAGCCTGCGGCACACAGTCATGTGGAGAGCAAAACCCCTGCCCACCACACACCCTCGCACCCCAAGGCAAAGCACGACACCATCTCCCATCAATAAAATGGCACGCGTGCTATAGCACACGCGCGAAATGGATAATAAAGGAAACTGATGCTGTGGGCATCAGTTTTTTTTATGGGTGGGGAAAAGAAAAATGGGATAAGGAAGGAGGGAGCAAGGATTTTTTTGTAAATTTGCTTTTTAAATATGATGGAAGAAGAATTTGACATAAGAAAGGAGCGTATTCGCAGCGACCAAGACGTGGAAAAGGCTCTGCGACCGGTGCGATTTGAGGATTTTTCGGGTCAGGATAAGATTCTGGAAAATCTGCGCGTGTTTGTCGCAGCCGCACGTATGCGTGGCGAAGCGCTCGACCATACTCTTTTCTATGGCCCTCCAGGGTTGGGTAAAACCACACTCAGCAACATCATCGCCAACGAACTGGGCGTGGGCTTCAAGGTCACCTCTGGCCCTGTGCTCGACAAGCCGGGCGATTTGGCTGGCTTGCTCACCTCGCTGGAGGAAAACGATGTGCTGTTTATCGACGAAATTCACCGTCTGAGCCCTGTGGTGGAGGAATACCTCTATTCGGCGATGGAAGACTATCGCATCGACATCATGATCGACAAGGGACCGGGCGCACGATCGGTGCAACTCTCGCTTGCGCCATTCACGCTCATCGGTGCCACCACCCGCAGCGGCTTGCTCACCTCGCCACTGCGTGCGCGCTTTGGCATCAACTGCCACTTGGAATACTACAGCCACGAGGTGCTGGAGCAGATTGTGAAGCGTTCGGCTCGATTGCTCAACGTGCCCATCACCGACGAGGCTGCACTTGAAATTTCGCTCCGCAGCCGTGGCACTCCACGTATCGCCAACTCGCTCCTGCGCCGTGTGCGCGACTTCGCCCAAGTGAAAGGCTCCGGTAAAATCGACACCACCATTGCCCGCTATGCGCTTGAGGCACTGAACATCGACAAATACGGACTCGACGAAATCGACAATAAAATTTTGCTCACCATCATCGACAAGTTTAAGGGCGGTCCCGTTGGGCTCAACACCATTGCCATGTCGATGAGCGAAGACCCCGGCACCATCGAGGAAGTGTATGAGCCATATCTTGTGAAAGAGGGCTTCATCAACCGCACCCCTCGTGGACGCGAAGTGACCGAACTCGCCTACAAGCACCTGAAGCGACACCGCATTGCCGAACAGGGCAACATTTTTGACTAAAATGTAGATTACATTCACACGAATTAAATATATACATATATAGAATTTAAAAAAACACTATCACTGTGGCTACTAATTTAAAATCTCTTGCAAAAGACACTGCGATATACGGTGTGAGCAGTATTTTTGGGCGTTTCCTCAATTATCTGCTCGTGCCACTCTACACCGCCACACTCTCTGCCGCCTCTGGTGGCTATGGTGTGATCACCAACCTCTACGCGTGGACTGCGCTGCTGCTGGTGATTCTCACCTATGGTATGGAAACCACATTCTTCCGCTTTGCCAACAAAGCCGACGAGGATGCCGAAAAGGTGTATAGCACCACGCTGGTGTCGGTGGGCGCCACGGCACTGATGTTTGTGGCAGCCGTTGTGGGCTTCCTGCCCGGCATCTCATCAGCCCTCGGCTATGCCGACCATCAGTCGTGGGTGGTGTCGATGGCAATAATCGTGGCACTCGACGCATTCCAAGCCATACCGTTTGCCTATCTCCGCTATAAAAAGCAGCCTATCAAGTTCGCAGGGCTGAAATTGGCGTTTATTTTCATCAATATTCTGTTCAATCTGCTCTACTTCCTGATATTGCCAGCCATGAAGTGCAACCTTTTCGGCATCTACGACGACCACTTCACGCTCAATGTGGGCTATGTGTTCTACATCAACCTCGTGACCACAGGCGCCATCACCTTCCTCTTTTGGAAAGAACTGCTCTGCATCAAATGGCGCTTCGACGGGGCATTGCTCAAGCGCATGTTGGGCTACAGTTGGCCCATCTTAGTGCTCGGTATCGCCGGTATTCTCAACCAAGCCGCCGACAAGATTTTGTTCCCCATCATCTACGACGCTGCCGACCAGCAGAAGCAACTGGGCATCTACGGCGCGGCTGTGAAGGTGGCAATGATTATGGCACTGATTACTCAGGCGTTCCGCTACGCCTACGAGCCGTTTGTGTTTGGCAAGAGCAAGGACAAGGACAACAAAGACACCTACGCCAAGGCGATGAAATACTTCATCATGTTCACCCTTTTCGCATTCCTGGCAGTGATTGCCGGCATCGACGTGCTCAAGCACATCATCGCCCCCGACTACTGGGAGGGCTTGAAGGTGGTGCCTATCGTGATGGCGGCAGAAATCATGATGGGTGTGTATTTCAACCTCTCATTCTGGTATAAACTCATCGACAAAACCATCTGGGGCGCGGTGTTCTCGTTTGTGGGCTGCGCCGTGCTTTTCGCCATCAACTTCATCTTCGTGCCCAAGTATGGCTATATGGCTTGCGCGTGGGGCGGATTTGCTGGCTATGGCACCGCCATGGTGATTAGTTACTTCGTGGGACAGAAGCATTACCCGATTGCCTACCCGATGAAAGACATCGGCATCTACACCGGCCTCGCCGCCGTGTTGTTTGTGGCCATGCTGTGGCATCCGTTCGGCACCGCCGTGCTCGACACGGTGTATCGTTGCGTGCTGATGATGGTGTTCTTCGTGGTAATGTTCCGCCGCGAGCACATGGGCGAAATGTTCCAGAAGTTGCCAGTAGTGGGCAGATTCTTCCGATAAGCATACATTTTTGCATTTATATAGGTGCTATTTTTTAGGAATTATTTTATCTTTGTATTACTATGTTTTCAACTACACTCATGTTGCTTCGAAACTCTTGGCTGAGATATACGCTTACTGTGTTGCTGCTCACCGTGGTGGCATGCATTTCGTGCGCACAGGTGACCGTGAACGGTTCGTCGGCAAATCTGATTTACGACGGTATCGACGTGTCGAGCTATCAGAAAGACATCGACTGGAGCGCGACGGCTAAGGACAAGAACATCAAATTCGTGTATGTGAAAGCCACCGAGGGCGCCACCTATCGCTCCCGACACTATCAATACAACATTGAGAATGCGCGCCAATACGGCATACATGTGGGCGCATACCACTTCTTCCGCCCGAATGTGCCGGTGGAGAAGCAGTTTCGCAACTTCACTACCGTGGTGAAGAAGGAGGACCAGGACTTGATTCCGCTTATTGATGTGGAGGTGCGTGGCAACAACCTCACGGTGAGGGCGCTGGTGGATTCGGTGCTTGCCTTTGCCGACAAACTGGAAGACCACTATGGCTGCAAACCGATGATTTACACCGGTCACGCATTCTATAATTCCTACTTGAGTGGAAAAATTCCGGGTTATCCGCTGTTCATTGCCCGCTATTCAAAAGTGGAGCCTCGCCTTACGGGCGGTGCCAACTGGGTGCTGTGGCAATTCTCCGAAAAGGGCGTGATAGCCGGTATCGACCACGCTGTGGACCTTTGCCGCTTCAATAAGGGCTGCGGTTTGAAGGACATTCTCATCAGTGGCAGAAAGGTGCGCACTCGCCCACAAGCCACTGCACATAAGGAGAAGAAGCCCGAACCCGCGGCGGAGGAGAAAAAGGAAGTGAAGCCAAATCCAGAGCAGGAAAAACTCGACAAGGAGGCACGCAAACGTGCCGAAAAGCGCAAAGCCGAGGAGAAGAAAGAGGCTGAGCGACTGGCTAAGCAGAAGGAAAAACTCAGAAAACTCAAAGAAAAAGAGCAGAAAGAGGCTGCCAAGCAGGAGCAAAAGCGCCGCGAAAAGGCAGCAAAAGAAGCCAGAAAGCGTGCCGAGAAAGAGGAAAAAATGCGTCAGGAGCAAGCCAAGCGCGACCAAAAGGCGCGTGAGGAATTCCTGAAGAAGAAAGATAAGGAACGCCAAGAGGCCAAAGAGCGCCAAGAGGAGCAGGCGAAAGCCGACCGCCAGCGAAAGCAAAAGCAGGAAGAGCAGGCTCGCAAGCGCGAAGAAATGAAGCGCGCCCAAGAAAAGGCGGCAAAGAAGCAGAGCCAAAACCAAAAGGCAAAAAATCAAGGCCGACGCGTGAACCAAAGCAGCCCCGACAACGACGACATCTATTATTAGCACAATAAAATAACCGACCGCAATCGCGGCCGGTTATTTTATATATTTTCTTTACGATTGGGCTATAGCCCAATCGTGGTAATCGTGGGGGCATTATTTGTATTCATCGCCGTAGGTGGCTTTCACTTCGCGCACATAGGTGCGGATTTTCTGTTCCTCGCTGCGTGGCACGATGAGCAGGGCGTTTTCACTGTCGGCGATGATATAGTCATCGAGTTCCGACACAATCACCAACTTATCGCCTTGGGTCGATACGATATTGTTGTGGCTGTTCATCATCATTGTTTTGGTGCCTTGCAGCACATTGCCGTCGTGGTTCTTTGGGCTCACATCGTAGAGCGATCCCCATGTGCCGAGGTCGGTCCAGCCGATGCCGTCAACACGGAGCACCGTCACATTGTCGGCCTTTTCAAGCACGGCGTAGTCGATGGAAATGCTCTGGCTTGCGGAGTAAATCTCTTTGATGAAATCCTCTTCCTTGTCGGTGCCGTAGATGCCTTCGCCCTCACGGAACTTCGGCGACACCTTGGCGGCGTTGTCGTTGAGCGCCTTGATAATGGAAGTGGCACTCCAGAAGAAGATGCCGGTGTTCCAGTAAAACTCGCCGCTATCCACAAACACCTTCGCCAACTCCAAGTCGGGCTTTTCGGTGAATGTTTTCACCATGGCGAAATCGCCGTCAATCTCACGCCCCTGCTGAATGTAGCCGTAGCGGGTTTCGGGGTGGGTGGGCTTCACGCCAAAGGTGAGCAGCGTGTCGTGGTGCTCGATAAACTCGAACGCCTTTTCCACACTCTCGCGAAATTCGTCGACACGCAGAATGATATTGTCGCACGGAGCCACCATGATTTTTGCGTCGGGGTTGAGTGCCTTGATATGGTAGGCTGCCCATGCGTTGCCCGGTCCGGTGCGTCGGTGTGCTGGTTCGCACAATATCTGTTTGTCGGTGATTTCGGGCACTTGCTCCTTCACCAGCTCCACATATTCGCTGCGAGTGAGCATAATAATATTTTCTTGTGGAATAATACCTTTCAATCGCGCTACGGTGAGTTGTAGCAACGACTGACCTGTTCCAAGGAAATCAATAAATTGCTTGGGCATCTGTGTACGGCTCTTAGGCCACAGGCGGCTTCCACATCCACCGCACATGATCACACAGTATCTGTTCTTCTCGGTCATATCTGGTTTTTACTTGGTTGCGTAAATGAATATGCTAATTTAGCGAAATTTTTCCATAATAACGCATATTATCACAGAATATTATAGCAAAAACCGATTATTTTTGATTTTTTAATTTTTGGGGTGTTTTCGGGTGTGTTATTCCACATTGCCGTGCCAAACCATCAGTGCGAATAAGGCGATGAGGGCGGCAATCACCACCCATGCCATGAGCTTGAAGCGGAGGCTTGCTGGCTCGTGCTTTTGAGAGATGAAGTGTGGCACTTTCACGAACGGAAGTGCGGCGAGTGTGTTTCCCTCGGTTTGTGTGGGTTTGTTTTGCTCTGGGGCTTTCTGCGTGGCTGCCGTGTTGGCGCGCTGTGGTGCGGCTGAAGATGTGGCGCTCACTTCGGCAAATGGCAGTGGCGCACCGCAGAATGGACAGAAATTCAGTCCGCGCGCTGGCAGACCCTTGCCACAGGTGGAGCAGAATGCCACCTCGTTGTGGGGATTGGGGGTAGCGGCCGCTTCAGGAGCAGGTTCAGCCACGGCTGGCGACTCCTTAGGCAGTTTGCTCACATCTATCGTAAATTCGCTCACGCACTGTGGACAAATCACCACACCACCGCTGGCGGTGAGTTTTGCCACCGTCAGTGTCTGCTTTTTTCCGCAATGTGGGCATCTGAGTTCCATTTAGTTGAGCGTTATTGATTGTTATTTAAATGCAAAGATACAAAAAAATATTTGATGTGGGAGGACAAAATTTAATGTGGGAGAGACAAAGCCCACGGCTCTTTCATTTAAGAT
>OQVR01000908.1_pt1 | contig 13241 bp, 12 predicted proteins | sample 1691521 | NCBI WGS metagenome assembly OQVR01 (sample SAMN03418256, study PRJEB22391) | human gut metagenome | biome: human-gut; feature: organic feature; material: feces | host: Homo sapiens | place: Tanzania | collected 2013-01
TTTCTCTTTCCCCCGGTAGAACCGGGGGTTTACTTCCACGCATAAATGCACCAATTGAAAAGACATTCCCGAAAAAGGAATGTCTTTTTTCTTATTTATAAAAGTAAATATCGTTAAGTCGATTTAACGTTGCGCTTGCAATTTCCATTTCCTTGCGTGCATTTTCGTTGATTGTATTTCGTGTTTTTCTTGCCTCATCGGAAATTGTATTTGCAACCTGCTGTCCTGCTCGAATATGCGCTTCCGCAATCTGACGTGCACGCTCATCCGAATCAAATTTTCTCAATGCGGCGTTTACCGTCATTGTCGAATTGTGGTACAGTATATTATACAGCTTTCCCATTGAATACTTGTTTCTGTATTCCGGCGCAACATTGAATTTGTTATACTCTTTTACTATCGCCGGTTTTAAAACATTTAATTCCTGAACATCTCGATTCAAGGAATCCGTCCAATACTGAAACTCGTCTTTGTTTTGTTCTATGAATTTTTTTCTTTTCCTTTTCTTATTAATCTTTCTCAGCCACACATAGAATACTATTGACAGAAGAACTAGGACGACGCCCACTATCATAAGTGTTTCCGTAGTTATATCTTGGATTAGTATCCCTCCTAATATAAGCAAAGAAATTATTACCGTAAATGATAAAACGAAATACACTCTTGCCAAATATGAGCCGACTAAGAATGAGCCTAAATCTTTCGAACTTTTCGGATTGAAATTTTTCAGATGATTCCGCATCTCGCCGATGTTATATTCTCTGATTTCAACCTGCTCTTCCAGCTCGTAAAACATTTTCATCACCGACATCGCATCGGTTCTGTTAAGTCTGTCTAACGTCATTTGTTTTTCTCCTTATTTTGGCCGTACATTTCTCACGATTGCTTCAAGCGAGGGAACCGCCATGCCCATGATTTTATAATAATTGTATTCTCTTACCTCTTTCCTGATCGTGAAAATATCGGAAAGCCACAAGCAAAGAACTCCACCGCCTGTAAACATTTTTAAAAAACCAATAGTGTAATCACGTATTAAAAACCGATCCACTCCGTATATTCCGAGAAAAATCGAAACAAGCTGTATCAAGCCCGGACTTTTCAAATGAGTTTTCTTTATTTTTTCAAATGCATCCTCGTCGCAATCTATCAGCATTCCCATAAGATTATCAATTTCTTCCGCAGGAAAATATGAAGACTTTTTGTCAACATAGCTGTAAACTTCCTCATAATTCATCAGTAGCTCTCCCCTTTATTACTCCGTAGCAATTTATTTGTTAGATAAACAAATTGTTTACTTGCATTATAGCAAACAATTTGTTTACTGTCAAGTGTTAATGAAACAATTTGTTTATAATCATAATAGGAGGATTTACTGTTATGGATTATACAAAACGATTATATGATTTACGGATAGATCATGATTTAAAGCAGGAGGACGTTGCAAACGTATTAAAAATTACAAAGCAGGCATACGGAATGTATGAAAATAAAAAACGTAATCTGCCTATCGAAAGCCTTATTATATTGTGTAAATTTTATAATGTTTCCGCAGATTACATTCTCGGACTTTCAGACGAGACAAATTAACCGAATAACAAAACAACCGACAGGGATTGCTCTCTGTCGGTTGTCGTTTTATTCAGATTCAGTTGTTGTAAAGTCCACGCTTAACGTAAGTTGTGTGGAGAACCTCATGAGCCTTATGGCTGCCGGGCTCGCCGAAGAACTCGTCATATACACGCTTGATAGCCGAATTCTCATGTGACTTACGGTTTTCGTTGTTCTTATCAAGATTGTAAAGAACGGAAGCACGCTTGCTTCTGAAGTCCTCAAAGTTGCGAACCGCTGCGGAAACAATCGGCTGTCCGCCGCCGTTGATGCATCCGCCCGGGCAACCCATGATCTCGATGAACTGGTACTCGCTTGTACCGTTCTTGATCTGCTCCATGAGCGTCTTTGCATTCTTAGTTCCGCTTGCAACGGCCACCTTGATGCTGAGATCGCCGACTGTGTATGTGGCTTCCTTAACGCCCTCCATGCCTCTGACCTCAGTGAAGTCAACATTATCAAGAGCCTGACCCGTGATCTTCTCAACTGCGGTACGGAGAGCCGCCTCCATAACGCCGCCTGTTGCGCCGAAAATAACGGCTGCGCCCGAACCCTCGCCGAGAGGACTGTCGTAAGTCTCATCGGGAAGTGAATTGAAGCTGATGCCTGCACTCTTAATCATTCTTGCAAGCTCACGTGTTGTGATAGAGATATCGACATCGGCATAGCCGGATGCACTCTGATCGTCTCTGCCAACCTCGAACTTCTTAGCGGTACAAGGCATTACACTGACGCTGACGATCTTAGCAGGATCAATATCCATCTTCTGAGCATACCATGTCTTAAGTGTTGCACCGAACATCTGCTGAGGTGACTTGCAGGTTGAAAGATGGTCAAGCTGCTCGGGATAGTAATGCTCGCAATACTTAACCCAACCCGGTGAACAGGAGGTGATCATCGGGAGTGCGCCGCCGTTTGTGATTCTCTCAATAAGCTCGTTTGACTCTTCCATAATAGTAAGGTCAGCGGAGAAATCGGTATCGAACACCTTGTCAAATCCAAGGCGGCGGAGAGCGGCAACCATCTTGCCCTCAACGTCCGTTCCGATCGGGAGGCCGAATTCCTCGCCGAGAGCCGCTCTTACAGCCGGAGCTGTCTGAACAACAACGTACTTCTCAGGATCGTTGATAGCCTCAAGCACCTTCGGTGTATCGTCCTTCTCACGGAGAGCACCGGTCGGACAGTTTACGATACACTGGCCGCAGGCAATACATGAGAATTCCTTAATTCCTCTCTCAAACGGAGATGTGATGCATGTATCAAAGCCACGAGCATTAGCTCCGATAACGGAGATGCCCTGCTCATCGCAGGCTGCAACGCAGCGGCGGCAAAGGATACATTTGCTGTTGTCACGAATCATGTGAGGCATTGAATCGTCGTAAGCATAATCCGGTGTTATACCGTCAAACTTACTCTCGTTCTCAACGCCGTATTCCTTACAGAGCTTCTGAAGCTCACAATTTGTACTTCTTACGCAAGAAAGGCACTTGCGCTCATGAGTTGAAAGAATAAGCTCAAGAGTTGTTCTTCTCGAATTACGAACTCTGTCGGAATTGGTGAGGATTTCCATTCCCTCATTTACGGGGAACACGCAGGATGCAACAAGGCTTCTTGCGCCCTTAACCTCAACCATGCAGATACGGCATGCACCGATCTGATTTATTTTCTTAAGGTAGCAAAGTGTCGGGATTTCGATTCCTGCATAGCGGGCAGCTTCAAGAATCGTAATTCCGCTCGGCACACTCAGAGGCATGCCATTGATTTTGATATTAACCATTTCCATTTCTGACATCCTCCTTATTTCTTAATGATTGCGCCGAAGCGGCAGGTATCCATACATACTCCGCACTTTACGCACTTGCTTGTGTCAATAGTGTGAGCGGTTTTAACAGCACCGGAGATAGCACCGACAGGGCACTTTCTTGCGCAGGCTGTACAGCCCTTACATTTGTCAGCCTCGATTGAGTAGGAAACAAGCTTCTTACAAACGCCGGCCGGACACTTCTTGTCAACAATGTGAGCGATATACTCATCCTTGAAGAAACGAAGAGTTGCAAGAACCGGGTTCGGAGCCGTCTGACCGAGACCGCAAAGTGAATTGTCCTTAATATAATGAGCAAGAGTTTCAAGCTCGTCAAGATCCTCAAGAGTAGCCTTACCGTCGGTAATCTTCTCAAGAAGCTCTCTCATTCTCTTTGTTCCGATACGGCACGGAGTACATTTACCGCAGCTCTCGTCAACAGTGAAGTCAAGGAAGAACTTAGCGATATCAACCATACAGTTGTCCTCGTCCATAACGATAAGTCCGCCTGAGCCCATCATACAGCCGATAGCGGTAAGGTTGTCGTAGTCGATCGGGGTATCCATAAGGGAAGCAGGAATACATCCGCCGGACGGACCGCCTGTCTGAGCAGCCTTGAACTTCTTTCCGTTCGGAATTCCGCCGCCGATGTCCTCGATGATCTCACGAAGGGTCGTTCCCATCGGAATTTCAACAAGGCCTGTGTTATTGATCTTTCCGCCGAGAGCGAATACCTTTGTGCCTGAGGACTTCTCCGTACCCATTGAGTTAAAGAACTCGGCACCATGGAGAATAATCTGCGGGATATTGGCAAATGTCTCAACGTTGTTTTCTGTTGTCGGCTTGCCGAAAAGACCCTTAACTGCCGGATACGGCGGACGGGGACGTGGCTCACCGCGGTTGCCTTCGATTGAAGTCATAAGCGCAGTCTCTTCACCGCAAACGAATGCGCCTGCACCGAGACGGATATGAAGATCGAAGTCAAAGCCTGAATTGAATATGTTTTTGCCGAGAAGACCCGCCTCACGAGCTTCCTTGATAGCAACATCAAGACGATGAACGGCAATAGGATACTCCGCACGAACGTAAACATATCCCTCGGTTGCGCCTGTTGCGTAACCGCAGATAGTCATAGCCTCAACAATACAGTGGGGGTCGCCCTCAAGAACGGAACGGTCCATGAATGCACCCGGGTCACCCTCATCGGCATTACATACAACATACTTCTGGTCGGCTGAATTCTTGGCAGTAAAGCTCCACTTAAGTCCTGTGGGGAATCCGCCGCCGCCACGGCCTCTGAGGCCTGAATCCTTAACAATCTGGATAACCTCATCGGGTGTAAGCTCGGTCAAGCACTTTGCAAGAGCCTGATAGCCGTCCATAGCAATATATTCTTCAATATTTTCAGGGTCGATAACACCGCAGTTACGAAGTGCAACTCTGTGCTGCTTCTTATAGAAATTAGTTTCTTTGAGCGGCTTGATATCCTCCTGATGAACTGTCTCTTCATAGAGAAGTCTTTTGACCATACGACCCTTGAGAAGATGCTCCTCGACAATTTCCGGAACGTCCTCAACCTTAACCTCGCTGTAGAAACAGCCCTCGGGATATACGATCATGACCGGACCTAATGCACAAAGTCCGAAGCAGCCGGTTTTGATTACTTTAACCTCATTTTCGAGACCCTTGGCCTTAAGCTCCTGCTCAAGCTTCTCAATGATCTCGGCACTGTGCGAGGAAGTACATCCGGTACCGCCGCAGACAAGAACGTGTGAACGATACATTGTTTTTCCTCCTTAATCTTTTACAACAGCGCCAACGGTGTATTCAACAACCGGATTGCCGTTTACAATATGGGAAGCAACGATTTCGGCAACCTTCTCGGGGCTTACCTGAACATAAGTTACCTTATCCTTGCCGGGTTCAAAAACCTCAACGATCGGCTCATACTGGCACATACCGATGCAGCCTGTCTGAGCTACCGTAACGTTTTTAAGATTTCTTTTTGCGACCTCGTCAACGAAAGCGTTGAGAACGGGACGTGCGCCTGCTGCGATTCCGCAGGTTGCCATGCCGACTACGACACGGATTCCGTCGCCTGTACCCTCACGGTCTGTCATTGCTGCCTTAGCCTTATCACGGATGGCGAGCAATTCTTCAAGTGATTTCATTTACAGTACACCTCCACGGATAGTTTGTGTTTGTTCACGCAGGTACTCTTTAATCCACTGAGTAACCGACGGCTCATTAAGCGGCACGTCGCCGAGTATTCCTTTAAGCTCGGCAGTGGAAAGAGTGAATTCTTTTTCATCAACCTTAAGTCGATAGATAAAATTACGGTCTGTGTTCATGGTGATGAGCATGATAATCGTGGAATCAATATCGCCGAGCGGAGTGTAATCAATGCTGTCGGTCTTAAAAACCGCCTTAACCTTTGTTCCGACGCCAACCTCGGACTCAATGCAGAGGCTTCCGCCCGTCTGCTCTGCCGCCAGCTTAAACAGGGGAATACCCATACCGACTTTCCTTGTCGTTCTGGTCGTAAAAAACGGGTCCTGAACATTCCTGACCTGTTCCGGGGTCATTCCCTTGCCGTTATCATAGATTCCTATCAGCAGCTCATTTTTCTTTGTGTCCCCGACAATTTCAATCTCAATAAGCGAAGCGTTGGCAGAAATGGAATTCTGCGCAATGTCGAGCACATTCAATGACAACTCACGCATGACTAATCTCCGTAATTATGCTCTGTATTTGGCAAGAATGCCGGGTACATCATCTGCTACAAGCTTACCGTAAACCTCATCATTAACGGTAAGAACGGGGGCAAGACCGCATGCACCGATGCAGCGGCAAGCCTCAACAGAGAACATTCCGTCATCCGAGCATTCGCCTGCTCCGATTCCAAGCTCCTCGCATATTTTGTCAAGAAGCTCCTGCGAGCCTTTAACATAGCAAGCCGTACCAAGGCAAACAGAGATGTTGTACTCTCCCTTCGGGGAAAGAGCAAACTGAGCGTAGAAAGTGGATACTCCGTAAACCTTCTCGAGCGGTACATTCATTCCGTCGGCAATCATGGCCTGCACTTCAAACGGAAGATATCCGTATATGGCCTGTGCCTGCTGCATAACGTGCATGAGCAAGCTCTTGTTGTCCTTGCACTCCTCAATTACTGCTTTAAGCTGCGCCTCCTGCTCAGGTGTTCCTTTGAACGGGATTTTGCTGATTTTCTTGAGCATTTAAGTTGTTCCTCCTTTACAACAGTTTAGCCGTATGCGGACGGTCGAAACGGAATATAAACGGTCTGTTAAAATATTAACACTCCGAAAGCCCACAATACAACATTATAATGCTGATATATTATATCACATAAAAAATAAATAGTAAACACGTTTATCGAATTAAATTCTGCCAAAACGGCTCAAAATCGACAATTTTTTAAATTTCGGGTACTGTTTTTATTGCAACTTTCATCTTAGCAGGAAAAAATTATAATAAATAACTCATTTATTGAATATATTTTTATCTAATACTTTTTTATCTATAAATAGGGCTTGCGGTTTATTTTGGGACATAAAAAAACCGCCGGAACCTAAAATGCAGCTAACATTTCAGGCCGGACGGCTTTGTAATTTATTCAATTTATTTCTTTACTTTTACCGACTTCTTTTCCGGAAGCGTTACAACATATGCGAGCTCCCAAAGAGCGACTCCGATAAAGAAGACAAGACTTAACGTAACTGCGTTGCCGAGTGTAAAAGAATCGACCGAGATTGCACCCTTGAGAATCGACGTGCCTATTGAGCCGAGCAAATTGTTGCTCTCGCCGACAAAAGCATTGGCAAGAAGCTCGCCGATGTCAATCGAACCGCTCATATATGGTGCGGCAAATCTGACGAAGCATCTGAGTGCGGCAAAGCAGCAAACCGCTCCGCCCGCTCCGAGAGCCGTAATGGTCTTGTATGCTTCCGTGAAAAGCGCACAGCCGATAATAACAATAGCAATAAGCAGTGCAACGGCAATCAGCACTCCGGCTGCAATCACCCAATTTTTGCCCACAAGAAGCTCGGCAGGTATCTTTGAAAGGTCAAATGTCATTCCGCCGAAAGAAACGCTGCCATCACTGATATACTTAAAAATTTCCTTAACAGAGAATGTAATCTCCATTGCACTGCTGGCCGTTTTCTCGGCAAGCTTTGAAAGTATCGTATAAAGTGAGGAATCCTCGGAGATTGAAACAACAGCTCTGACGATATTCAGAAAATACATAACCGGAAAAATTGCAAGTGTTGCCAAACAAACCACGATTTTATTGAATATTTTCATCGTTTTCAGCTCCTTTATTTTCCCCACGAGGAGTTAAGGGCAACAGTTCGGTTGAATACCGTCTTGTCCTCCGTGCTATCCTTATCAACGCAGAAATATCCGTTTCTCATAAACTGGAACGTATCGCCGGGCTTTGCGTTCTCAAATCCGCCCTCAAGCAGACAATTATCAATAACCTCAAGTGAATTCGGATTGAGATCGTCAAAATAGTCGCCGTTCTTTCCGGGCTCTTCGGCACTGAAAAGTCTGTCATAAAGACGAACCTCGCACTGCTTGCAGTCATTGGCATTGACCCAGTGAATCGTACCCTTAACCTTACGTCCGTCGGGAGAGTTTCCGCCACGGCTTTCGGGGTCATAAGTACAGTGAAGGCAAGTAACGTTACCGTCCTCGTCCGTATCATAGCTGTTGCACTTAACAAAATATGCACTCTTGAAGCGAACCTCGTTGCCGGGGAAAAGTCTGAAATATTTCTTTACGGGCTCAGCCATAAAATCGTCCTGCTCAACATAAAGCTCACGGGAAAACGTAACCTTTCTTGTGCCGAACTCCGGATGCTCCGGATGAAGCTCAACCTCAAATTCTTCGCTCTGTCCCTCGGGGTAGTTATCAATAACGACCTTGAGCGGGCGAAGAACAGCCATTGCACGGGGAGCCTTGGCATTGAGATCGTCTCTTACGCAAGCTTCAAGCAAGCCGTAATCAACCATGCTGTCCGCCTTGGAAACACCTACCCTGTCAATGAAATCCCTTACGGCGGCGGCACTGTAGCCACGCCTTCTCATGCCGCAAAGAGTAATCATTCTCGGATCATCCCATCCGGAAACAATTCCCTTGTTAACCATTTCGAGAAGCTTTCTCTTGCTCGTTACACAATAGTTGATATTAAGACGGGCAAACTCAATCTGTCTCGGCGGCTCTTTAAAACCGATCTGCTCAACAACCCAGTTGTAAAGCGGTCTGTGATTTTCAAACTCAAGCGAACAAAGAGAGAATGTTACGCCCTCCTTGGCATCCGAAAGAGGATGAGCAAAATCATACATCGGATAGACGCACCACTTGTCGCCTGTCTGATGATGCGAAACATGAGAAATTCTGTAAATAACCGGGTCACGCATATTGAGGTTCGGCGATGACATATCGATCTTGGCTCTGAGAACCTTTTCGCCGTTGCCGAATTCGCCGTCCGTCATGCGCTTAAAGAGGTCGAGATTTTCCTCAATGCTCCTGTTTCGATAGGGACTTTCCTTGCCGGGCTCGGTGAGAGTACCTCTGTACTCTCTTATCTCGTCCGCACTGAGGTCGTCAACATATGCTTTGCCGTCCTTAATGAGCTTAATTGCACAGTCATAGACAAAATCAAAATAGCTTGAAGCAAAGAACACGTTTTCCCAATGGAAACCGAGCCACTTAATGTCCTCCTTGATTGCGTCAATGTATTCGACGTCCTCTCGTGACGGGTTTGTATCGTCAAAACGAAGATTGCAGATTCCGTGGTATTTTTCCGCCGTGCTGAAATCTATGCAAAGAGCCTTTGCGTGGCCAATGTGAAGATATCCGTTCGGTTCGGGCGGAAATCTTGTCTGAACTCGGGATTTAACTCCGCTTGCAAGATCCTCGTCAATAAAATCATGTATAAAATTTGATGCTATTTTCTTTTCTTCCATGGTGACCTCCGATTATTTGTATGATTTAATTGCATCATTGAGCCTTGCCTTGACTTTTTCTCCGCCCAAAAGAGCTATAATCGAGTGAAGATCAGGCGTATTGCGGCGGGAGGTTATCGCAATTCTGATAACCGTTGAAACATCGCCGACGTGACCCTTAAATGCGTCGGGGTTCTTTTTGTATTCCTTGACGTTCGGGGTATAACCGAGCGGCTCACAAAGCTCTTTGATTTTTGCAAACCATGTATCCTTATCGTCCGATGCATCAAAAACCTCAATGTATTTTTCGAGGATAGCCACGGCGTCCTCTTTGCTTATATTCTCAGGGAGCGTATAGTTTTTGGTATAAAGCTCATCGTAAAAATATGAAATATAATCTTTTACCTCGTCCCACTTTGCGATATCTTTACGAGGCTTTGCCGTTCCTCTGTCAATCGAGAAAATCCCCTTTGCAAATTCGGCATTGCCGCCGAGAAACGCATAAAGCTCAGAATCGTTATCCTTTGCCCACGCCGTTGCCTTTTCGTAAACCTCATCGGCGGTCATGAGCGAAATCACATTTTTGCTGACATCATTGAGTTTATTGAGATCAAACAGCGCTCCGCTTGCACTCATCTTTTTGAGATTGAACGGGAAATCACTCTGCGGTGCAGTCTTGTTCGCCTTGCGCCAATCCTCAAAGTTTGAGTTGGCAATCGTCAAAAGATATTCGATAACGCTCTCCTTCGGATATCCGCTCTCGGAATAGAACGAAACAGATGCTTCGGGATCTTTACGCTTGGAAAGCTTTCTCTTGCCGCCGTTGTCCTCTTTCATGATGGGTGAAATATGAGCATACTTGGGAACCTTAAATCCGCACGCCTTGAAAAGCTGAATGTGAAGCGGCACAGACGAAATCCACTCGTCGCCTCTGACAACATGAGTTGTTCTCATAAAATGGTCGTCAACGGCATGTGCGAAATGATAAGTCGGGATTCCATCTGTTTTAAGAAGAACAACATCCTGTATATTCTCGGGCATCTCGATTTTGCCCTTAATCATATCATCAAACTTTATTCTGTGATCCGCCTGTCCGGGCGAGCGAAGACGCAGAGTATAGGGGCAGCCCGCCTTAATTTTTTCCTCCTGCTGCTCAAGGGTAAGGTTGCGGCATCTTGCCCATTCTCCAAAATAGCCCTGAATATCCGTTCCGGCCTTTTCCTGCTCGGCACGAATCTCGTTAAGCTCCTCCTCGGAGCAGAAGCAAGGATAAGCCATGCCCTGCCGAACGAGTGATTTTGCGATTGCCTGATAAACATCCTTACGTTTGCTCTGCTGATACGGGCCGTATGCTCCGCTCTCGGTCTCAAAGCCCATAACGCCCTCATCGGGAGTTACACCGAAATCAGAAAGGCCTTTGATAATTGCAGAAACACCATCCTCAATTTCACGCTTTTTATCCGTATCCTCAATTCTGAGGAAGAAAACACCGTCATCGGTCGCACGGGTAGTAAGCTTCGATATCATTGCGGCAAAGAGTCCGCCAAGGTGAAGAAAACCTGTCGGGCTTGGAGCAAATCTTGAAACTCTCGCACCATCCGAAAGTCCTCTTTCGGGATATATTTTTTCATAGTCCTCGGGAGTTTTTGTTATATCAGGAAACAAAAGCTCTGCGAGTTTTTCATTATCTGTCATTATAAGTTCCCCTTTTAACAGTTATATAAATACATAATATATTATCGCAGAAAAACCGGACAGTGTCAAGGTTTTACACCGGTTTTTATTTGACTATACAATTTACCAATAAAGCTGGAATTGTTGTTGACAATTAACTGCTTTTTGCTATAATAAAATTGAAAATAATTACGAGGAGGAATAATTATGAAAAAGTTTTTGCTGAGGACCGCAGCGATAGTTGTTGCCGTATGTCTGCTTCTGTCGGCAAATATTTATGCCACTGACGGGATTGAGACACAAAACTATTACGGCGACGTAACAAAAGCCGAGATGTACGGATATTGTATTATTCCCGAAGGAACAAGGGAAATTCCTGACGGCAGATATACGGATGATAACTTTGATTATCTCATTCTCAACGAGGGCCTCGAAAGCATAGGCAGTGAAGCATTTGTAAATGATTTATGGTTTTTCTGGAACGTATATATTCCTTCCTCGGTTAAATCGATCGGCGAAAAAGCATTTGGTTATAATTCTAAAGGAAGTAGAATCACAGGTTTTGTAATATACGGTCATAGCGGAACAGAAGCCGAGAAATATGCGAAAAGAAACGGTTTTAAGTTCGTAACGATAAATTGCGATAATTCGTCAGGTGAAAACATCTTGACGATTGACGAAAGTATAACATCAAGCTATACTTTCGGTAGAACCTTTGACAAGGTTATTGTCAATCCGGGTGCATCTGTTCGTGACGAAGATTTTTCTTATGCTACGGTCTATAACGTTATTCTGAATAATGACAGTTCAGGCAAGAAAATTACTTTTTACGGCAGTGCCTTTTCCGGAACAGAAATTGAAACGCTGTATGTCCCGTCAAACGTTGTGTTTGAGCAGGATAGCTCGGGTTGTCGCGGAAGTGTGTTTTCGAGTTGTAAAAACTTGAAAGTAGCCTATGTTGCAAGTGAAGTCTGTGAAGGCATGTTTTCCGGATGTACTTCGCTCAAGGAGGTATATTTCACTCCCGACAATGTTGCAAGGTATATTGATGACCGAGCTTTTGAGAGCTGTACAGCACTGGAAAAGGTTGATTTTACACGAAAAAATGACAACAGACTAACAATATGTTACTTTGTCTTTGAAAATTGTCCAAATCTTAAAGAGATTCTTTGGGGCAGTAATGTGGATTGCTATTCATATTTTCATAGTTCTAAAAAACTTGAAAAAGTGATAATTTGCGGTGCCCCCGATCCTTCAAATTTGATAGATTGTAGTTTTAGTTCAAATGCAAAAATTTATATGTTTAAAAAATATTGTGATATATACGGAAATCCTGATACAAACTTTTATATCCGGAACGCTGTTCCCCTTTATACGGTTTCGGATGTAGACTACATTCCGTCAAACAGCAGTATAAATGATTACAAATTCCGTGTTGACGACAGAGCGGATAAGATTCAGGTCATCGAAGAATCGGGGGCGACGAGAACCTTTACCCGTCACGCAAACAATGTCAGCATTGAGTCTTACTCCGATAATGGCCAAAAAGTTCACGATATGTCCGCAGATCTCACATATGAGATTTGGACAGTTCAGACAAGACTGACCCCCGACACCAATTTACAGATTCACTCAAAATACGGCCTCGAATGGTCGGAATACAAATATAAATTTACAATCAATACGCTTTATTCGGATCAAGCCTTGAAGTCTGCTGAGATTTCGCCTAACAAAGATAACAGCAATTACGCTGACTGCATAATAATCACAGGTTCGGGTGTAAACAAGGTTCGCATTGAGTATGAGGACGGAATGACCACAACTTTAAATACTTTGGCGGCAACGTTTAACGAAAAAGCACTTACATACACTTATAACATTACTGTTAAACCCCGCCACAACGGGAAAAATGAGTTCAGGATTTATATCAAGACTCCTACAGATGGCTGGAAATATCAACAAACGCTTACATATACGGTTAAATAATTTATGCTAACGTTTAAACACACTCGGAATTTATTTCCGGGTGTGTGTATTTGACTGTACGGCTTTTTAGTGTGTAGGTTAGCTGTGCGGCTGTTCGTGTATTGACTATTGGTTATATAATATGATATAATTTTCTATGTGCAGAAAAAAATAATGAGAGGGTTTTAATTTTGAGGAAAACTGTCATTGAACCTAACGGAAAA
>OQVR01000909.1_pt1 | contig 13236 bp, 26 predicted proteins | sample 1691521 | NCBI WGS metagenome assembly OQVR01 (sample SAMN03418256, study PRJEB22391) | human gut metagenome | biome: human-gut; feature: organic feature; material: feces | host: Homo sapiens | place: Tanzania | collected 2013-01
TATGATTTCTGATCAGGGTAATATCAAAGCTTTGCCTAAGTATGTGCCTTATACCCACGCGAACGGCAAAAAGTGCTACAGGGCGGCAAAAGAACAAATCATGACACCCCACGATAACGGCAATGGTTATCAGTATATTACACTTCGCAAAAATAAGGTCAGGAAGAATTATTATGTACATCGATTAGTTGCTGAAGCTTTTTGCGAACATCCTGCTGGCTGCGATTATGTCGATCACATAAATAATGTAAAGACCGACAACAGAGCGGCAAATCTGCAATGGCTAACGCAAAAGGCAAATATATTGAAATCAGTTCCTAATATGCGTGTGCCGCGTAGCAGGTTTAAGGCAACTAACACAGGCCACAAATATATCAGTTTTCGGGAAAACAGGTATCGGTTCTGCTTTAAAAGCAAATCCGAAGGCATAAAAAATTACACTTCGCACAAGACCTTAGAGGAAGCGCTTAGGAGAAGGGAGGCGGTATTGAGTGGCACAAAGTATTATGCAGGCATCGCGTGAATGTTTTATCACCGGCAGCACAACAAATTTGGTTCGCCACCATTAGCACATTTACGCGGGCGGCAGACGGCAGACTTCGGAAAAGTGGGGCTGTTGGGTGTGGCTGCGCTACGACTGGCACAACGGCGCAAGCTACGGCGTTCACTTCAACCGTGATCTTGATATCCGGTTAAAGCAGCAGTGCCAGGAACGATTTGAAAAACTATACGGACACAATAAATTCATGGAAGTGTTCGGCAAGTCATGGATATGAAAGGGGATAACACATCATGTTGAATTCAACCACCATAATGGGGCGGCTTACAAAAACGCCCGAACTGCGATACACAAAGACGGGCGTACCCGTCGTGTCGTTTTCCGTTGCCTGCCAGCGCGACTATGCAGGCTTGGAGGGCGGGCAGGCCAAAACCGATTTTTTCGGCTGCGACGCATGGCGCGGTACGGCTGAATTTATCGCCAAGTATTTCGATACCGGCGATATGATCGTCGTTTCCGGCAGATTGCAGAACGACGAATGGACGGACAACGACGGCAAACGCCGCGTTACAACGAAGATCACCGCCGAACATGTCTATTTCGGCGAAAGCCGCAGAAGCAAGCAGGTAGCGGATATAAGCGCCGCAGACTTTGAAGACCTCGACGATGACGGCGAATTGCCTTTTATTTAAGATGTAGGTGTAGGTAATGGCAAAAAAATATGTCAAGGCCTATTTCGATTGGATCGAGCAAATGTCAGCTCTGTCAGATGCTGAAAAAGGACGGCTATTTACCGCCATACTTGAATATGCGCGGTCAGGCCGGGAGCCTGAAAACAGCGGACGGGAAGGGCTCGTATTTCCGACATTCAAGGCGACATTAGACCGAGAAGCTGAAATTGCCGCTATTAACGCAGAAAACGGCGCCAAAGGCGGCAGACCAGTAAAACCGACTGAAACCGAAAATAACCGAACCAAACCGACCAAAACCGAAAATAACCGAAAGAAAGCGGATGAAACCGAACAAAAGCCTACTAATAACACAAGACATAAGACACAAGACACAATGACACAAGACATAGGACAAAAGACACAAGACAAAAGCGCGCGCACGCGCGATGCTGACGCATTTGCCGCTTTCGCGGCTGGTGATGGTGATCTTTTGGCAGTCTTAAAGGATTTTGAGAAGATGCGCAGGAGCATCAAAAAACCGCTTACCGACACAGCAAAGAAGCTTTTGGTAAACAAGCTTGAAAACAACTTCCCGCCGGAGCAGTGGAAGCCGGTGATTGAGCAATCGATCGTTAAGTGCTGGCAGGATATATACCCGCTCAAGGAGCAGGAGCAGCAGCGGTTGGGCGTTGTTGCGCACAGCGAAAAGGCAAGTGCGCAGCAGCTTGAAAGCCTTAAGGAAATCTACAGGAAAGTAAAAGGAGAATAACGATGAAAGAAATCATATGTACAACACAGGCCGAGCTTGATGCCGTAGCCGTAGATTTTGATGGCAAGGTAATTATCAAATTCGGCACACCGGATAATCGTGCGGTGGTGAATAGGCGATTTAAATACCCTGTCAAGGCGCATGGCAACAGCTCCGTTACGGCGCATGGCAACAGCTCCGTTACGGCGTATGGCAACAGCAGCGTTTGGGCGTATGACAACAGCTCCGTTACGGCGTATGGCAACAGCTCCGTTACGGCGCATGGCAACAGCTCCGTTTCGGCGTGTGACAGCAGCTCCGTTACGGCGTATGGCAACAGCCAAATTGTAAACGTTGCACGAAATAACAACATCAAAGTCAGCGGCAATGCACGTATAGTTTACAATCCTTCAAACATTGATGAATACATAGATTTTCACGGGTTGGACGCGAACGGTACAACGGTCAAGCTGTATAAAGCCGTGCATTTCTACAACGGCGCATATCACGCAGACTACGACAGTAGTTTTATCTACACCATAGACGAAACTGTTACACCCAATAACGGTTTTACCGACAGCGTACTAAGCAACTGCGGTGCCGGTATCCATCTTGCGCACAAGGCGTGGGCTATCAGCTACGGTGCAAACTGGTCTGATCTTGCGATTTTGGAATGCGAATGCGAAAAATCCGATGTGCTTGTGCCGCTGTATGGTGACGGCAAAGTCAGGGCACGCAAAGCAAAGGTGCTGCGCGAAGTGCCGCTTGAAGAATGCGGACTGTACGGCAAAATAATTGCGAAAAGGCGGGCAAACAATGAATAAATACACGATCTTCATAGCGCAGGTGTGCGCGGTGCTGCTGGCGCTGATAGTCATGATACTGCTTGCCCTTGACGGCGGTGAGGCCGACGCGGACGGTGTACCGCCCGAGGTTGATACGAACGGATTGTGCGTAGTGGAAGTGGCAGAGCCTGAGTACGAAATGTACTTTACCGAGGCCGATGTGATAGCCCTTGCGCAGATGCTATACGGCGAGGCTCGTGGCTGCACGGTAGACAATCAGGCAAAGTGCGTGTGGTGCGTACTTAACCGCGTGGACGATGCACGGTTTCCCGATACCATCATCGGCGTTGTATCGCAGTCCGGCCAGTTTCACGGCTATAGCCCGTATTTCCCCGTGTGGGACAACCTGTACGCCGTCGCGCTCGATGTGCTTACACGCTGGAGCATGGAAAAGCAGGGCGCGGATGTGGCAAGGGAGCTTGATGCAAGCTTTGTATGGTTTACGGGCAATGGCGTTGAAAATGTGTTCAGGGGGGCGTACTGAATGCTGAAATGCGAGATTTACCACGATAATTTTCAAAACTTCAAAAAGTACAACATCCCCAAAGCCCAGCTTGTAATCGCGGATATCCCCTACAACATCGGCACGGATGCTTACGGCAGCAATCCCAATTGGTACAACGGCGGCGACAACAAAAACGGAGAAAGCAAGCTTGCGAAGAAATCGTTTTTCAACAGTGACGGTTATTTCAAGATAGCGGAATATATGCATTTTTGTAGCCGCCTGTTGAAGCCTGAGCCGAAAGAAAAAGGTAAAGCGCCGGCAATGATTGTATTCTGCGCGTTTGAGCAGATACAGACCGTAACCGAGTACGGCAAGAAATACGGATTTAACAATTCATTTCCGCTGTTTTTCTGCAAAAACTATTCCGCACAAGTGCTAAAGGCAAATATGCGTATTGTCGGAGCTACGGAGTTTGCCGTTGTGCTGTACCGCGATAAGCTGCCCAAGTTTAATAACGGGCGGCAAACAGACCCTGAAACGGGCAAGCCTATACGCGGCACCGGGCATATGATTTTTGACTGGTTTACATGGGAACGCGACGGAAAAGACATTCCCAAAATACACCCTACGCAAAAGCCGATTAAAGTGCTGCAAAGGCTGATAGAGATATTCACCGACGAGGGCGACGTTGTCATAGACCCGTGTTGCGGCTCGGCTTCTACACTTCGCGCAGCACGGGACATAGGACGGAGCGCATACGGCTTTGAGATAGATAAAAACTTTTATGCCCGCGCAAAATCGGAAATGCTCGTACCGTCTGCGCAGATAGAAATGGGGGACATACTGAATGGCTGAATACATAGACAGAGATGCGATATATACGGCATTTGCGAATGCTTGTACAGACGTACTCGAAAGAGCATCCGAAATTGATTATATTGCTGGCTTTAGCGATGAACTCGTTATAGAAATACTGGACAATATACCTACCGTCAACGTCGCGCCTATAAAGCATGGACGGTGGGATGACATACCGAATGCATACATGTCTGTAGTAAGTAAAACCGGGGCATATCACGGGAACGCTACAACTTGTTCAGTGTGTCTTGAGGTAAATCCGAACGCATTCAAGACCAACTACTGCCCCAACTGTGGGGCAAAAATGGCCGGAGGCAACACAAATGAGCCTGTTTAGCGACTACGAAGCAGAAAGGGCATTTGCTGAAAACTATCCGTTTGGTGTGCCGGGTGACGTATGGCAAACCAAAGACGGCACGAAGATCAAAGTATCAAAAATGACCACACAGCACATCAAAAACTGCATGCGAATAGTCGGTGTGGCCGATGGCTGGTATGCGGTGTTTCAGGAAGAATTGAAAAGGAGGGTATCAAATGACAGACGAAACAATAACATATAAGCCCGCGAGAAACATATCAATTGAAATTTCGGATTTTATGGACTGGTTTTCAGGAGAAGACCCCAACGAATACGAAAAAGGTATAGTGGTAGGTTTGCACATTGCGCGGACGATTGCCGAAGTCGTAGAGCGAAGAGGCGAGGAGGACTGACAATGGCTGATATCATTCACAAGCCTACAAAAAGCGAATTCAAGCGCATGGCGGCACAGCTGGGCTATGCCCGCCTGTGCGAGTTAGCCGAGGCAGACAGAGACGGGCGCGTAGTGGTGCTGCCGTGCAAGGTGGGCGATGTTGTGTACGGATTCCACGGGGAAAAGACCATATTGCCGATGGTGGCAAAATGGATCGAAACGAACACTGACGGATGGTGCATTGCAGTACAATACACGCCAATGCCCCCAAGGTTTTATCGGTTTTCCGATTTTGGCAAGACCGTATTCCTGACCCGCGAGGAGGCGAAAAAAGCATTGGAGGCAAGGAAAGATGGCGTCGAAACTGATCTGTGACCGCTGCGGCGCGGAGATAAACCCAATGAGCTCCGTGACCTACGCAGGAATGCGACGGCTTAAAATGGACATAAACGACAACGACTACGAGCTGTGCGTTTCGTGCGCGCACAAGCTGCGTGAGTGGCTTAGTGGGAAGGAGAGCGAAGATGGCTGAATACATAGACAGGGACGCGGCGCTTACAGCTGTTGATGAAACATACCTTGATTACTTAGTTGTTGTTCGAGACGCAGTACTAAACATTCCTGCCGCTGATGTTGCGCCGGTGGTGCGCTGCAAGGACTGCAAACAACTTCAATGCTGCAATTTCACACAGTTTCTTGGGGCCGATGGGTATTGCAGTTACGGAGAATATAAGCGCAACACGGAGGGTATCAAATGGCAGACAAAACGATAATGTATAAACCCGAAAAGAGCATTTCGGTTGAAATCTTGGATTTTCTCGATTGGTTTTCAGATTTTCTCGATTGGTTTTCATCGGACGAGCCTAACGAATACGAAAAAGGCATTATGATAGGTTTGCGTATAGCACAGACGATTGCCGAAATCGTAGAGCGAAATAACGAGGTGAACACATGACAGCAGCAGAAGCGAAAAGGATTATACACCCCGACACTACAGCAGAAGCGCTTGCAGAAATCGAAGGCCAGAGCGCAAAAGTTACCGCAGTTGATGAGGCTTGCTTAGTGGCCTGCGTCGCGCTTGATAAGCAGATACCTGAAAATCATTTTCAAAATGAATGTGAGTGTGTTGTTGATTACGGGATGTTGTACAAGTCTATTGATAATAAATGTAGAAGCCAAAACTGCTATCTACACAATGAGTACAGAATTGTTTTGAGAAATGGCTATCCTACCGTTTGTATCAACAGACAAAGATGTTATGTTCATATTCTTATTGGTGAGCTTGTATACGGAAAAATACGAAAAGGCTATGTTATTCATCATAAGGATAAAAACAAGTTAAACGCTATGCCTAACAACCTTGAACTTATGACAAGTTATAAACATTCTAAAATACACGGTGAAGAAAGAAAAGGAATAGACCTGAGAAGTGAAGAAGGCAAACAGAAAAGCATAAATGCGGCAGCAAAAGCAAGAAAAAGAAGTGATGTAACTATCGAAAAGGTAGAAGAACTTAGACGAAACGGCTTTACAATACCTGAAATTGCAAAAAAACTTAATTGTGGAGTGAATACTGTAAGCCGCAGATTAGGAATGAAAGATTATTAGGACTGGGGTGATATCAAATGACACGCGGCGAATACATGCGACGCGCTCGCAGAAACGCGGAGCTTACAATCAAGCAGCTTGCAGCGTTATCGGGCGTATCGGCAAACGCGATAGGCGGCCTTGAGCGCGGCAAAAGAATTAGCGGCCAGTACATGACTATTGAAGTATTGGCCGACGCGCTCGGACTTAGCATCGATGAGTACACAGGCCACCGCCGGAGGGCAAGCAATGTCACGCAAAAGGATTAGGAACAAGCGCTGCCCATATAGTGCAAGCTGCTTTACCTGTCCGCTGCGCGACTGCATCATATACGCTCCGGCACAGATAAATTGCCTGCCTGTTGATTTTGAGCAAGGCAACATAAACAGCGATATTGTAAAGGAGGTAAAAGCGCATGGGTAAGCAATCAGCATTTGCAAAGGCTGTGCAGCGTGAAGTTAACATCCAGCTACAGCTTTACGGGCGTAACCGCATGCAGCTTGCGGAGGACGCTGCTTTTATGGCCGCTAATGAAGTGCTGGGCTTAGGCTCAGGCCGTGCACGGGCATTCGGTGAGGCGTTTGTAAAGTATTCAAACGAGATCGCGGACTTGGTAGTAGAGGACAGCAAGGCCGACGACGAGATCGTATATGCAAAGGCTGTACTTGATCGGCGCATCCGTGAAATAGTGGGCGAGGAAAACTTCTCGCCATTCGATGAAAGGTATGGTAGGCGATAATGGCAAAGAACGTAGGCTGGGAGGCCAAAAGCAACCACGATGGCAGCTATACAGTAACCGTTAACGGTAAGCAATACTATTGTGCAGATACACATGAATTTCTTCATTTTTTAGAGGATATCGGGGAAAGGTGGGAGGACAGTGAAATTCGAAAAAGATGAACGCCGCGAGTTTTCGACCGGCGCTGTAAGGGATAAGGCCGACGGGAAAGGTCGCTATGATCTTGCGCCGTGGGGAGCGATACACGCCCTTGCACAGCACTGTGAGCGCGGTGCTATCCACTACGGGGAACGCAACGTCGACAAAGGCATACCCCAGCACAGCTTGATAGACAGCGGCATACGGCATCTTAGCCTGTACATACAGGGCGACGCGGAAGCGCATCACCTTGTAGCGGCGCTGTGGAATATAGCGTGGGCTGTGGAGCAGGAAATAAAACGGCCTGAAATGGTTGATTTGCCCGAACGCGGCGAACATTCGGGCATAGCATTTTGAAAGAAATTGCAAGTAAGGAGGAAGGAAAGAAGAATGAAGATCTACATAGCCGGAAAGATCACCGGCAAGCTCAATTACAAAGAGGAATTCGATATCGCCGCGACGAGCCTTGAGGCGCAGGGACATATCGTATTAAATCCTGCTGAGCTGCCGGAGGGCATGCTCCCGGCAGACTATATGCGCATCTGCTTCGCAATGATAGATACGGCCGACGCGATCTACCTGCTTAAGGACTGGTGTAGCAGCTTCGGCGCTTTTATCGAGCGGGACTACGCAATGTATACCGGCAAGTCAATACTTACTGAAGGAGAATAAACATGAAAAGATTACTATATATAATACGCATGTGGCTGCTTGATGTTCTCGGGGGTGTGTCAAAGCCGCATTATGATTATTTATATGGCCTGCTGCATAGCGAACGCAGAGACCACAACATGATATGTTGCGAATACGATGACGAAATACGCGACTACCGCATAGCCGTGCGCGAGATATGCCGTCGTAGCGAAACTACATATTACGACTGGTGCTGCGATCAGTGCGCTTGCAACTGCGATAAGCGCAACGGCTGGTGTAACGATTTTGAGCCTGTGCGCTATGAAAAGTGATTGCCGTAATTGCCCGGATCGGACTGTGAAATGCCATGCAACGTGCGAACGGTACAAGGCGTTTTGCGAAAGAAACGAAGCTATCAAGGCCGCAAGGCGGGAAGATTATTCAGCAAAGGGCATATTGGTTGCAGGCTACATAAAACGAGCTAAGGCCGTGCGGACGAAAACACAAAAAATGGTGTGGAGGTATCGCGGAACATGAACAATCAATGCAGGCGCATGATAACACACATGCGGGAACACGGCAGCATATCCAGCCTTGAAGCGCAATCGGAATACGGTATTATGCGCGCGTCCAGTCGCGTCTACGATCTGCGCAACATGGGCTTTGAAATCAAAACCACAATGGAAAAAGGCCGCAACAGGTACGGCGAGGCGACAAGGTACGCAAGGTATACGCTGGGGAGGAATGGCGGTGGCTGATTATGGCGATTATAAAGTGCTGTGTCCGTTTTGGTCGAAGGGCTCGGCGCGAGAAAACAAAATATTCTGCGAGGGCTTTTGCCCGGATGCACGGTTGCAGCTATGGTTTAAAGGAAATGAAAAGAAGCGCAAGGCATTCATCACAAAATATTGCAGCAATAGTTATGCCATGTGTCCGGCGTACAAGATCACGGAAGCAAAATACAACGAAAGAGGGTAGCGCATTATGCGTTACCCTTTATTTTTTCGGCAAGGGTGGTGTTACATTGTGCGCCCTTTGTATTTCATAATGGTGATATGGATATTTGGGATGATATCAAAACTGAATACATTACATCAGGCATCGGTACACGGCCGCTTGCTGCAAAATATAAGGTATCGTACAGCACCTTGCGCAAACGTGCGCAGAGGGAGCAGTGGGCGCAGGAAAGGACGCAGTTCAGGGCGCAAAGGGACGCAGACCGTGTAAAAGCACAATGCGAGATAGCATATCAGGAATACAAAAGCCTGTTGGAGGCCGCAGGGCTGCTTTCAAGCAAGATATGCAGCGCTGTAGCGCAGATAACGGATGAGGATATTCTAAAGGATAAACGCGGCTTACGCAGCCTTACAGGGGCTATGAAGGACTTGGCCGACATTCAGGGCGTGAAGAGCGACGCGGACAAGCGCGAGCAGGAGGCGCGGATCAAAAACCTTGAACGCCAGGCAGCGCCGGATGCACAGCCGGAGCCGGTGCGCGTTATCATTGCCGGTGCGGACGGCTTTTGCAGTAAGTAGCTATGCCGGAATACTATATTGATTATTTAAGCCCTACGCAGAGCGAGTTTTTATCCGCTGCTGCAAAGTATGTTTTCTTCGGCGGTGCGCGAGGCGGCGGCAAAAGCTTTGTTGTGCGTGTGGCCGCTGTGCTGTACTGCTTCAAATACCCCGGCATAACGTGCATGATAGTACGTAAAACGTACCCCGAATTGCAAGAAAACCACATTGTGCCGCTTACAAGGGATTTGCACTGCTACGCGCCCGAAAAGGCGCAGAGGCTTGCGCAATACAACGATCAGAAGAAAGTTATTACTTTCCCGAACGGCAGCCGCATTTTATTCCGATACTGCGATACGGATAAGGACGCGGAACGCTTTCAGGGCACTGAAACGGATATTTTATTTATTGATGAGGGCACACACCAAACAGAGGAACGTTTTCGTAAGCTTACGGCCTGTGTGCGCGGCGCGAACGACTTTCCGCACCGCATTTATGTTACCTGTAACCCCGGCGGCGTAGGGCATGCGTGGGTAAAGCGGCTGGCGATAGATCGCGTTTACAAGGATGGGGAAAGCCCCGGCGATTACACTTTTATTCAAAGCAAGGTAACGGATAACAAGCCGCTGATGGATGCAGACCCCGATTACATACGCAAGCTTGAAGCACTGCCGCCTAAGCTGCGCAAGGCGTGGCTCGAAGGCGAGTGGGATATATTCGACGGTGCGTTCTTCGAGGATTTCCGTGCAGCGCCCGACAGATTACTGTGCGAAGAGGCCGGAATAACGCCCGAAGAGGCAATAGAGCAGCGCAGATACACGCATGTTATCCCGGCATTCGATTTAAACTCCGGGCAGGCTCGCGGCTGGACGATATACAGATCATATGACTTTGGCTACAACAAGCCGTTTAGCTGCGCGTGGTGGGCTATCGACTACGACGGTGTGCTTTATCGCATATTGGAGTTGTACGGCTGCACGGATACGCCGAACGAGGGCGTTAAGTGGACGCCGGACGAGCAGTTTAAGCGCATTAAGGAAGCAGAAGATACACACCCGTGGCTAAAGGGCAGAAAGATATTGGGCGTGGCAGACCCGTCGATATGGGATGTATCACGCGGCGTATCGGTTGCGGAAACCGCCGAGAAATACGGCGTATACTTCGATCCCGGAGACAACAAGCGGCTTGCAGGCTGGATGCAGTGCCATTACAGGCTGCAATTTGATACAAACGGCTTTCCGCGCATGTATGTATTTGATAACTGCAAGGGCTTTATACGCACGATACCGCTTTTGATGTACGACGAGCACAAGCCGGAGGACTTGGATACATCACTTGAGGATCATATCGCCGATGAGTGGCGCTATATGTGCATGGCACGGCCTGTAAAGCCGATAATACCCGAAAAACCGCGCGAGATCATTTCCGATCCGCTCAATCAATTTAAAAAGGATGGATACAAAGCAAATGGATATCACTAATCAGTATGATCCGCTCCGCGCGGAGGTGACGAATGCTCCCGAACAGGCAAACGCCGAGACAGCGGCGCAGGTGATGGGCGTTAAAGCGATAGGCGAGCAGCAGATAAATGAGCTTATGCAGGTGCTTACAAAGTACCGCGCGGGCAAAAACTCCGTTGATAGCCGCATTATAGCCGCCGAAAACTGGTGGAAGCTGCGCAACGATGTTGAGGAGGATAAGGCCGGGCACGCAAAGCCCGGTTTCCGTTCAAAAAGCGGCTGGCTGCACAATGTGATCAACAACAAACATGCTGACGCTATGGATGCATACCCCGAGCCTAACATACTGCCGCGTGAGCAGGGCGATAAGCTTGAGGCGGCTATGCTTTCAAAGATAATCCCCGTAGTGCTGGAAAAGAACCAGTTTGAAACTACGTACAGTAAAGTAATGTGGTCAAAATTGAAAACCGGCACGGGCGTTTACAAGGTGATTTGGGATAAGAACAAGATGAACGGCTTAGGCGATATCAGCGTTGAGAAGTGCAACATACTCAATCTGTTCTGGGAGCCGGGCGTTGAGGATATCCAGCAGTCGAAATACTTCTTCGAGGTGGATTTTCAGGATGAGGACGATGTGCGCGAGATGTTTCCGCTTGAGCTGCCGGAGGGGAAGCAGATACCGCACGACTTTATAACAAGCAAATTCCGCTACGACGATCATGTAGATACAACGAGCAAAGTGCCTGTTATCAGCGCGTACTACCACAAAAACGGTGTGCTGCACTACATTCTGTTTGTGCCCGGCACTGTGCTGTACGCGACGGAGAACGACCCCGAAAGGCTGCTGACGGGCTGGTACGATCACGGCAAGTACCCGTATGTGTTCGATGCGCTGTTCCCCATTGAGGGCAGCCCCTGCGGCTATGGCTATGTAGATTTGTGCAAAGCGCCACAGACGGAAATCGACCTTTTGAAAACTGCGTATGTTGAAAATGCCATGGTAGGCGCAAAGCCGAGATACTTCAAGAAAGCAAACTGCGGCGTGAACATAGAGCAGTTTACTAATCTTAATGAATCCATTGTAAACGTAGAGGGCAGCCTTTCCGAGGATAACCTTGCACCGATAACGCACGATAATCTCGACGGCAACTATATTGAGATGCTGCAGCTCAGTATAAACGAGCTGCGCGAGACTTCCGGCAACACGGAAACGGCGACGGGCACAACATCAAGCGGCGTTACCGCTGCATCGGCGATAGCGGCCTTGCAAGAGGCAAGCGGCAAGGGCAGCAGAGACAGCACCAAAGGCAGCTACAGGGCGTACAGCGAGGTAAACTACCTTGCAATAGAGCTGATACGCCAGTTTTACGATGCGCCGCGACAGTTCCGCATTCTCGGCGACGGCGGGCAGGAGATGTTTTTAAGCTACTCCAACGAGGGCTTACAGCCTCAGCCGCAGACATTCAGCGGTTATGATATCGGCAGCCGCATCCCGGAGTTTGATATACGCATTGTGCCGCAGAAGCGCACGGCGTACACAAAGATGTCAAACAATGAATTGGCCTTGCAGTTTTACGGCCTGGGCTTTTTCAATCCGCAGCAGACCGATCAGGCGCTTGCATGCCTTACGATGATGGATTTTGATAGCATAGACGATGTGCGAAAGACCATTAAGCAGAACGGAACACTATTTGAGCGCTTCAATACCCTGCTGCAGGTATCGGCAATGCTGGCAGCAAAGTGCGGCGACGCGAGATCGCTTGCGCAGATACAGATGCTCGCACAGCAATCCAACGCGCAGATGCCGACGGCACAGGTAGCGGCGGGTATGCCTCCGGAAGAACCGGCAAACGACAGGGAGCATGCACAGGTAAGCAATGCGCGGGCACAGACGAGAGAGGCGGCAATGCCCGACGGAGGTACAGCATCATGATAAATATATCTGTAAAGAGCCGCGAGGATATGATAGAGATATGCGCTCAAGGCCACGCAAACGCCGCTCCGAAGGGCGAGGACGTTGTGTGTGCGGCGGCGACGATACTTATAAGGACGCTTGCAAAAACGCTTGAGGCAGCAGTGCCCGATATGGTAAAGGCCGATGTGGGCGATGGCAAGGCGAGCATATCCGTAACAGGCTATGATCCCGTGGCGGCTGTCGCTATCGAGACTGTATGCACGGGTTTCAGGCTATTGCAGGAGCAATATCCCGAACATATAAAAATTTTTGCAGAAAAATAAAAAAAGTGGCTAAGGGTGGAGTGACATGCTCCACCCCTTTTTTATTATGCTTAAAGCGTGGACGCGGAACATAAGTTCACCTCCTTTAAGAGCCGCCCCGGCAGACGGCGGCATGAGTAGTCTGCCAAACCTTTTTCTCCCGGACGGGGTGTCTCCCCCTTCGCCCCGT